>ERZ869979.240-NODE-240-length-16727-cov-20.765646_pt1 | contig 16727 bp, 13 predicted proteins | sample MGYA00521269_ERZ869979 | MGnify/ENA primary metagenome ERZ869979 (study PRJEB32232, sample SAMN07284974) | human gut metagenome | biome: human-associated habitat; material: feces | host: Homo sapiens | place: Tanzania | collected 2014-04-05 ... | reverse complement strand
TCTAGTAGCGCATATGTCTGATATGCCGTATAATCTTGTTGGTATGTTTTCATGCTAGAATCAATATACCACAAAAGACGGACCGAGGTCCGTCTTTTGCTATTTCTGAAACTATAATGAGCTATTTACCCGTTACAGCCTCTTTCTTTTAATTCCAATAATCTAAATAATCATATTCAACACAACTACTGATAGATGCAAATTTCTTATATGTCTCTCTATCCATACGTGCATATTCCTTAGACTTATTATCTGTCTTAGTCACAAGAACATCTGTATCACTAGATAGTCTATAGAAACGATACGTATTTCCTTTTAATACAACACTATAGCCAGGTGACCCATAACGTGTTTTACTTTCATCATACTTTGTAACACCATCAGGTAATTGAGTACTAAACTCAAGTCCCTTCATCTTAGAAGAAATAGAACAAGACTTATATAAAGAATAACCCTGTTTCTTTTCACCACTTACATCACCTTTTAATAAATATGCATTAGGGCTAGGGAATACAAATACAGCCATTACACCAATAAACAAACATACAATAATACTTCCAATTATCTTTTTCTTAGAATTCATCTTATTATCCTCTACAATCTTTCTGGAATTTTTTCTACTACTGCTTTTTGTCCTTCTAATGTGAAATGAACCCCATCTGTTACATACTCACTTTTTAACTCTGTACAGTCTTTATCCTGACATAAATCATCTAGATCAATATACCCATCCGCAGGATTTGTCTTAATCCATGCATTGATTTCTTTTCTCATCTGATCTATTTCAGGTGTCCACTCAATGTCATCACCCTTATTGAAAATATTGCGTGTATAACTTGATGTCGTGGATGGGAACAGACATAAAGCAATAGTCACAAGACATGTGATTAATTTTTTCATGAGCTTCCCTCCTCTATTTCATTATATCAACAAGGGAAATCTCTCTACTACTATAACTATATTATTATTTAATAATCGTTTTTTTTCTCGTACACATAAATAATAGTTAACTCATATATATTGTGTGTAAATATTCAAAAAACCCCTTCGTTTGAAGGGATTATAAGAACTTATCTAATTCAGTTTTTACTTGTTCATTGATCTTATTAGTAGGATGATCAATTCTATCACCTCTCATGATGACTGACTCAATATGTCTTAATGCAAGTAAATCATCTAATGGATTCTCTTTCATCACAATCATATCAGCTGACTTACCTACTTCAATAGAACCTGTCTCATTATCGATACCGGCCATTCTAGCCGCCTGTAATGTTGCACAATAAATCGCATAGGCATTACTTACACTTACATATTTATGGAAGTAATAGAGTTCTCTCCAGAAGTCATATTGTGTAATCCAAGGGCATCCTACATCATTACCTAATACAATAGGGATATCATTTTCTAATGCCTGTTTAGCACATTCTATAATACCATCGAAAACTACTTTACCATTGAATTGTTCTACTTCTGATGCGTTAGTAATAGAACGATCAAATAAAGCATATGGTAATGCAGGTGATAATGTAGTACATAAGAATGCATTGTTTTTCTTAAACAACTCTATCATATGTTCATCTAATTTAGCTCCATGTTCAATAGAATCTACACCATTTTCTAAAGCTACTCTTACTCCATCAGGTGATTCTACATGCGCAGCTACTTTAAAGCCTAATTCATGTGCTTTATCACATACAGCTTTTACCATTTCAGGAGCCATCTTTAATTCACCAGGAACGCCCTTTTCCTTCGCATCTAATACTCCACCTGTAATCATTAATTTAATTAAATCAACATTTTGTTCCTTTGCTTTAGATACCTGTAAAAGAGCATCATCAATCGTTTCAGCCGCAATAGCTACACTTCCTGCCATATGACCATGAGGTACTGAAATACCTTCATTACCTGCTAAAATACGTGGTCCCCTCTTCTTACCACAATTAATTTCATCACGTACACGTGTATCAAAATCCCTAATACCACCTACAGTTCTAATAGTAGTGACACCACTTAATAACTCCATTTCTGCAAACCCACGCACCATATTATGGGCAATAGCACGTGTAATAGGATTACTCATTAAGAAATTTACAAGTTTTGCATTATCTCTCTGTTTCTTTTGTGGTTTCCCATTACCAGCTAGGTGTACATGCATATTAATAAGACCTGGCATAATATAGTTTCCCTTTAAATCAACTATATTATAACCTGTTAAATCAGCATCTTCCTGTAAACCAATATCCTTGATTTTCCCCTGTTCTACAAGAATAGTATAACCTTCCTTCACCTGCATTTCCTTAGTACCATCTATTATTTTTCCATTGATATAAGCATCCTTCATTTTGCTCACCCCTCTCTTATATCTATGATATCATATTCACTTCACAATATAATTTAAACATTTGACTTCTTTTGTAAGAAAAAAGAAGAGATAGCATCACACTATCCCTTCAATGTTTTAGTCTTTTTTCTTCTTTACAGATACATAACCTGCTAGTGATAAAGCCATAGCTGATACTAATCCAAATAATGAAGTAGAATCACCTGTCTTAACAGTATCATCCTTCTTATCTTCAGGTTTAGTTTCAGGTTTAACCTCTGGTTTTGTTTCAGGCTTTTCAGATGGTTTTTCTGGATCAGTTGGTTTACCAGGTTCAATAACAACCTTTTCTTCTAAAGCTTCTACTGCCTTAGTTAACTTAGCCACAACTTCATCTACTTCTACCTGAGTTGCATTTTCTTTGTCAAGATTCTTAGCTTCTTCAACTACATTCATTAATGCTGTCCAAGATTCTTCAGTATACTTACTTTCATCTAATTCCTTAATTTCAGCAAGTTTAGCATCTAATGCAGTTGTATCACCCTTAAGAACATCTAAGCCCTTAATAGCATCTTCTAGCTTCTTAGTAGCTTCATTGACTTCTTCCTGAGAAGCATCTTTATCTTCAAACACAGCTTTTGCATCATTTAATGCCTTAGTAAATGCTTCACGTGCTTTCTTAACAGCCTTATTTAATGTTTCTTCAGAGATAGCTTCAGCTTTAGTCACTGCTTTTTCAAGTTCAGCCTTATTTACTTTAGAAGCTACCTTTAAGTTCTTCATAGCATCACGTAATGTATTCATTACTTCTTCATTATTTAAATCTTCTCTTGCATAAGCTTTCTGTGCTTCAATTAATGCTTCTAAGAATGTATCAACAGAATCACTTGTCTTATCAGTTAAATCCTGATTATAAGCTTCTTTTAATAAATCCTTAAGTTCAGTATTTTCAGCAATCTGTTCATAAGTGAACTTCATTTCTGCAATCTTATACCAGTTTTCAGCATCTTCTTTAATTAAGATCTTAACATACTTCACTGGCTGTTTATCGAATGTGAATGTGTGTCTTAAATGATCAGCATCCATCTTCATGTTACCTACTGTAGTCCAGTTTTCTTTATCTTCAGATACCATGATATCAGCATTTCTGATAATGTCATCACCAGCATTAGCAGGCGCAATAACAGTCACACCAGTCATATTCACTTTATTCGCAAATGTGAAAGTAATATGTTTACCTACTTTCTGAGCATCGTTAAACCATGTAAATGATGATTCATCTCCATCAAACATCTTATCATAGTTATAAACACCACTTGGATATCCATATGGATACCAGTTGTCTGATGCTTCAACACTAGGAACATTTCCATCACGCTTCATTAAAGCATTTCTTGCAGCAACTAATTCATCATATGCAGTCTTAACTGCTTCATCAGTCACTTCTTCACCATAAAGAACCTTCTTACCATTCTTTACAGTTTCTAGATATTCAGGATATCCAGATACATATCCATTATCAGCCATTGGGTTTTCTACTTCTACCCATAATGCATAATATGCACGTTTAACAGCTTTCTTCTTAGCGTTATTTAACTGAACAAGAATAGCATCTACATCCTGCTGTAATGCATTCTTATCATCATATAACTTCTGTGCTTCATCTAATGCAGCTTTGTATTCACCAAATGTTGCACCAATATAATCATTTTCATCTAAACAATCATCTAAAGCAGCCTTTAAGTCAGTCTTATCTGTATAGATTTCATAAGTGAAAGTGAAAGTATCACCCTTCTTACTATAAGTACCAGTCGCACTGTCTTTATCAGATACTAAACGATAACCATAAATCTTTTCTGCAGTGAAGTTATATTCATCCCCGATATTACCATAACGAGTCACTGGACTCTTGATTTCATTACCATCTTTATCAACATAGTTGATAGTGACTTTACCTAAAGAATCAGCTGGCAAGATAGAACCTGAATCTGGTAAGGTAGAACCCTTATCAAATGCAGCAACATGTCCAAGCTTAGCATAATTAGCCTTGAACTGTTCATGAGAAATGATACTGTTAGAGCTTGTATTCCATGCTTTAGTTGCAAGAGCACGCATTTCATTTGCGATATCTTCAGTAATAGTATCTTCATCACAGACATCAGCCTTATCACACCAGATTGCAAGTGACGCACCCTTAATAGCTGGATTATCATCTGCAATAGTGTTAGCCTGGAATTTACCTGGTGTCCAATCATCAAAGATTAACTTATCAGAATTTAAGTTATCGAATGAATGTTGTTTACGTCCATCATTTGGCATTGATGGTCTTAATACATAATAGAAGAAACTAGCATTAACGTTATAAATAGTATCATGACCCTTATCTAAGAAAGTCTGAAGTTTTGCGATACTATAGTTCCAAGACATCTGACTCCAGAAATCGATACCGATATACTTATGCATTTCGATCATCTGTTTCTTTTCATAGTATGAATTTTCTCCATAGTAGATACCATCGTTCCAGATACGTGGAGTAAATCCTTTTTCATGTACATGTTCTGCTAAGTCATTGATATATTTCGCAATGACATCTTTCCAAGTCGCATTAGGATCAATGTTTTCTCTTGCATAATTATCTAGTACTTCTTTGTACTGAGTAGTGAAAGGTGCACGGTCGAATTCCATATATTCATCAGCACCGATGTGGAAATCTGTACATCCTTCAAATAATTCCATATATTCATCATATAAGCTATAAATATACTTAATTGCTTCAGGATTAGTCACATCTAAACCTGATTTATAATGATTACCATATTTATCTACCTGTCCATATTCTGGATGAGCTTTTAAAATCTGGTCAACATGGCCTGGAGAATCAAATGATGGAATAACTTTAACACCATATTTCTTAGCTTCTGCAAGAATTTCTCTTACTTCTGCTTTAGTTAAATGCTGTTCAGATACAATAGATGGATCTGTTTCACATTCAATACGGAAACCTAAGTTTTCTGAGAAGTGCATCTGGATTGCATTCATCTTGAAGTAAGACATTTCTCTAATCTGTCTGATGAACCAATCCTTAGAAATATACTTACGAGCCATATCTACATGGATACGACGTTCAGCAACATTAGGATAATCAACAATTTCACCATAAGCTAAAGTATTATTATTCGCAATTGTAAGCTGTTCAATAGTACGTAAACCATATAATACAGCTGTTTCACTTGCACCAGTTAAATGGATACCAGTGTCATCGATTGTGATCTTATAAGCTTCTTTACTTGTAGTCTTATCAGTAATTTCTGATACAGGCTTAATATCAATAGTGATATCAGTTGGTGTTCCATCCTGGTTATATAACATAGCCTGAGCATCACCAGATACAATTTGTTTAGCCATGAATTCAGAGTTTACTAACTTCACAATTTCCGCAAGTCTTTCATTCTTTAAGTTCGCTTCATTTGCGACAATAACGAACTTAGAATCCTTAGTCATCACCCAAGTCTTATCAGATGCATCTTTAGTATATGACTGTAGGATTGGCGTAGTTGCAGCAACTAGCTGTTCGTTTGTCATTGTTCTTTCAGTGATTGCTGATGTACCATTATATGCCTTAGCTACAATAGCACCACTTGAAAGAGTCATAGAAGAAACGAGCATAACGCTCATTAACACACGTTTCATATTATTCTTGTTCATTTTATTATTCCCTATCAAGTAAGAGGCAGGCAAGCCTGCCTCCTATTTATTAATTAAATTTTTTTCTTTTTAAAGAGATATAAACGATAGCTGAAACAGCCATTAGTGCAACCATACCAAAGATCATAGTAGAATCTCCTGTCTTTACAGTATCATCTTTCTTATCTTCTGGTTTAGTTTCAGGTTTAACTTCTGGTTTAGTTTCAGGTTTTTCAGATGGTTTTTCAGGAACAGTTGGTTTTTCTGGTTCAATGACAACCTTTTCTTCTAATCCATCTACTGCTTTATTTAACTTCGCAACAGCTTTATCAATTTCTGTCTGAGTCGCATTTTCTAAATCAATAGCTTTTACTTCTTCAACTACAGCCATTAATGCAGACCAAGATTCAGCAGTATATTTATCTTCATCTCTCTTAGCTACATTTTCTAAAGCTGTATTAAGAGCTTCTGGATTACCTCTTAAAACCTTTAATCCTTCTAATGCATCATTTAACGCCTTCACCGCTGCATCGATTTCTTCCTGAGTAGCTTCATCCTTTGCAAGAACAGCTTTAGCATCAGCTAATGCCTTAGTATAAGCTTCAACATTCTTCTTAATTGCTTTATTTACTTCTTCTTCAGTTAAAGCATCAGCCTTACCTACAGCTTCTTCTAAAGCTTCAGTATTCACTACTGGTGCATCAACTAAACCTTCAATAGCATTATTTAAGCGATTGATTACTTCTTCGTTCTTAATATCTTCAGCAACTAATGCTTTCTGAGCTTCAATAAGAGCTTCTAAGAATTCATCTCTAGATGCAATTGTCTTACCTTCTAAATCTTCTTCCTTAGCTTTTTCAATTAAATCTCTTAATGTAGTATCTTCACCAATTGCTTCTAATACAAACTCAACTTCAGAAATCTGATACCAAGCACCATATCCTGAATTAATATAGATTCTTACATACTTAATTTCCTGAGCATCAAAGTCAAATCTCTTTTCTAATGGATCTGTTCCCTTTAATGTTCCTACTGTTGTCCAGTTCACCTTATCTGCAGAAATCTGAACTTCAGCATCACGTAAAATATCACCCTGGTCTGCCTGTACAACATTCACACCAGATAATTTCACTTTGCTTGGGAATGTGAATAATACTTCATCCCCAGCTGTCTGGTCAGCACCAAACCAACACTTAGAATTACGGTTACCATCAATCATGTTGTTGTATGTATACCAGCTATAATACCCCTTAGTTGCAGAAATAGTAGGCTTATCTGCAGCTTTCTTAATTAATGCTTTCTTTGCATTGATGATGTTATTGTAAGCAGCTTCTGCTGTTTCAACATCTAAGTTTTCATCTTTAAGAGCTTTCTTTCCGTTATTAACAGCATTCATATAAGCCTGATATCCAGATGCATACGCTGCATCACTTACTGGATAATAAGCTTCTAAATATAACTTGTAGAATTGAGCTTTTACAGCTTTTTCTTTTGAAGTTAGAAGTGAAGCTAATGTTTCATCAACCTTCTTCTGTCCTGCAGTAGGATCTTCTTTAACATCTTTCGCAGCATCTAATGCTTCCTTATATTCCTTCACTGTTTCAGGAATATAATCTTTAATCACTAATGCATTATTTACTTCCTTGTTTAATGCTTCCTTATCAGTATAAGTCTTATAAGTTAAAGTGATTGTTTTATTTTCTTTATATGTACCTGTTAATGATTCACTAGATTTTTCATACTTATAACCATAAAGTTCTTTAGGTTCAATAGTATATTCATGATCCTTTAATCCATATAAAGTTTCAGATGGTTCAATAGTCTGACCAAATTCATTTTTATATTCAATTGTAAGTGCAACAGACTGTCCTTCATAAAGAACCTGACCTGGTTCTGGTAATTCAGTCTTATAACCAGGAACACGACCGATCTTATCAAATGCCTTCTTTACATCAGCATAATCAGGCATTGATTCTGCTGTATTCCACATCTTATAAGCAGTTGCACGCGTTCTATAGAAGATGTTATTAGCGACTGAATCCTGTGTCATATAGTTAGGAGAGTCACACCAAACTGCATAAGAACCACCTTTAATAAAGTTTGCATAAGGCTTCTCATAAGTCTGAGGAATGCCACCCTGTAATGTAGAGAATTTACCAGGATGCCATTCTCTATAAATTCTATCTCCTTCAGGACATGCATTCTGTAACCACCATCCAGATAATACATAATACATATAAATATCTGAGAAGTTGATTACTTTGTTACCATTCTGTACAAATTTTTCAATACTTGCACAGTTCTGTGGAGCAGCCCAATAACAGATTTCGATATCTGGATCTAACTTATATCCAGTATAGTTTCCATACATTACACCATCGTTCCAAGTTCTAGGAGTCATACCCTTTGACTTAACGATTGTAGATACTTCATTGAAATATTCCATGATCTGTACATACTGATCATTAGAGAAGTTAGAGAATTTTTCTAAGAATTCATCTCCACCAATATTGAATCTCTTACATCCAGCTTCTGAGAAGAAATCAATAAATTCTGTCATTAAATCGATTAAGAAACCACGTGCTTCATCATTTGTAAAGATATTAAAGCACTGTGCTCTTCTACCATCATATGGGAATAAGCTTGCACAGCTATAATCAGATGGTAAATATCTTAGAACTGCACCAAGATGACCTGGAGAGTCTAAAGATGGAATGACTTCGATATGATATTCATTCGCAACCTGAATAATTTCTAACATATCCTGTTTAGTGAGATACTGGTTGTTTACATACTGGAAGCCCTCAATCGCATCCAATGTATCACTCTGTAATCTGAAACCTTCGTTTTCAGAGAAATGAAGCTGTATTGAATTATATTTCTGCCAAGATAAATCTTTAATTAATGAAATGATCCAACCTTTTGTGAAAAACTTTCTTGCACAGTCTAAATGGAAAGAACGATCTTCTACATCAGAATAATCCACAATATTTCCTTTAGTAAGAACTCGATCACCATCAATTAACATCTGAATAACAGATGTTAAACCATAATAGATTCCTTTTTCATGTTCTGCAGAAATAGTAATATTATTTTTAATGTCTATTGCATAGGCATCATTTTTACCTGTTAAATCTGGATTAGTACCCATTTTCACAATGATGTCATTATCTACTGCATTTTCTAATGTACCAAATACAATCTGTGGTGCTTCAGTTAAAACACCTTTGTCTACTAACTGCGAACTTGCACGTTTCAAATCACGTAATAACACTTCATTATTTAATGTCTTCTCATTTGAAACTACAAGTAAACGGCTTTTCTTTGGCAATGTGAATGTATCTGATCCCTTTGTATAACTCTGTACATTTGGATAGATATTACTTGGTGCCGCGAAAGCTGGTGCAGCTGCAGAAGCAACTCCCGATAGCGCAATAATTGCAGCTAAGCCTACTTCAACAATTTTTTTCCCTTTCATAATGTCACCTCTTTCTTTGTTGATAAGACTAAAGATTTCACCTCCACTCTTAAATTGATAGATTGAAACAAAAAAAGACCGCATTCACGATACCCTAAAAAGGGCCTGTGAATGACGGTCTTGCCTACTTAAAGTAACAATCCTTCGACAACTAGTATACATGAGTCGTTATGAACATGTCAACAGAATACGCTTACAAATTGTAATAATATTTCATTTCTCTTTATTCTCGTTATATGATTTTGAGAAAGCGAATTATTATTGATATATAGGGCATTTTTCAATGATTATACTTAAAACACATCACTTAATACTTCTATACACTTTTCTGATATGCGTCTATTATAAGCCTAAATACATCATTCAACCTATCCCATGATACTTCTCTATCTTCAATAAAAGGCATATTCTCTTTTAAACTATTCATTATAAACTCATCTAAAGAAGAAATATGATCCACATATTGTTTCTCATTACTACTCTTCTTAATCATCAATAGACTATTCACATCTTCTTTTAATTCTTTAGGAAGTTCATATTCTATTAGTTTCTCTATTTCTATAGGTGGCTGCTTCTTGTATTCTAGAATATATTGGCTAAATAATATACAGCGAACAATATAGAGATACTTCTTTACAGGCACCTTCCCTTTATTCACATATTTTAAATGCATATTTGCCATTCTCTTGTAATGACAATAGAGTTTCTTCTTTGAAAAATAGGACGATATGACTTCTTTGATATAAGATGCTTCTTTAGTTTCTTTATAGACAATAGGTGAAGCAAACCATTCAAGAAGTGATGGGTTAGACTTATAAAGAAGCTTTAAAGCCTTCTTAATATCCCATCCACTTATATCAAACACTTCATCTATAGGCAGTTCTATCACATCTGATTTTTCATCTAGGCAGAGATAATCTTCCTTCTCTCTTACATAAATAAAACGTACATCATAATCACTATCAACAGATTCAAATCCCCAGGCACGACTTCCTGACTCTATTGCATAAATAATTTTTACATGTTCCTTCTTCTCAATCTCACTGAGCTTATTTATAATTTCTTTTCTCATTTTCATGCTCCTTATAATTATATACAGGCTTTAATACCTCTATCACATCCACTGTTTCTTTGACTACATCTAATATATCTTCTACTGATTTATAAGCCTGTGGTGCTTCATCCAATGTATCTAAAGAAATAGAAGTCGTATAAATTCCTTCCATTGACTTCTTATACACATCTATATCTAATATTTCTTTCGCCTGTTTACGTGATAATATTCTTCCTGCACCATGTGGTGCTGAATAGTTCCATTCCTTATTCCCTTTACCTATTCCAAGTATTGATCCATCTTTCATATTCATAGGAATAAGTACTTTTTCACCATCTCTAGCTCGTATGGCACCTTTTCTTAGAATCTTCTCATTGATATCTATATAATTATGAATAGTATGAAAAGAATCTAATCCTGTAAGAGATGTCTTTTCCATGATCATACTAGCTATCAATTCTCTATTTCTCATCGCATACTTCTGACATATCTCTATATCATGAAGATAATTATCGAGTGCATCTCCATATAACCAACATAAATCTTCAGGGATATCTAAAGTTCCATAACCTTCCTTAAGTTCTTCTAATGCGTTATTAATTTCCTTGCTTTTCCCAAGTTCTTTATATTCTTTTATAACTTCCTGACGTCTTTGTGCATATTCATCCCATCCTTTATGTAGATTAATTGCACTTCTTTGATATATTTCTGCAACCTGTTTTCCTAGATTACGACTACCTGAATGAATAACCAAATAATAATCACCACTCATTGACTGTTCAATTTCTATAAAGTGATTCCCTCCACCCAGTGTTCCTAAGGACTTTTCTAGATGAGATAATTTTTTAAGAGATGAATAACATTTTAACTCCTTCAAATCAAATGTTTCTATAGGAGTCTCTCATGCATTCATTCCTGAAGGAATCCATGAACATACTTCATCAACCTTTTTAAAATTAATTTCTTTATTCAACAACTTTACTGTATACATTCCACATCCAATATCTACACCTACAATATTAGGACATACTTTATCCTTAATAGTCATTGTAGTACCTATTGTACAGCCTTTTCCTGCATGAACATCTGGCATTATACGAATCTGACTTCCTAAAGTAAGATCATAATTACACATTCTTTTAATCTGTTCTAAAGCTTTTTCATCTATCTGTGATACAAAACATATCGCATTATTTTTCTTTCCTCTTATTTCGATCATTGTACTCACCTCAACAACATCATATACAAGATGAGAATTATTTTCGTGGATAAAAAGTTGCGAACTATGGTAAAATTATATCCAAGGAGGGGAAATCTATGTTTGATCTAATGTTTACGATTGTACCAGTCTTTGTGATTGGTATGTTTATTTATGTGATAGTCAGTGGTATTGGTACATGGCATAAGAATAATAATTCACCACGTTTAAGTGTTCCAGTAAAGATAGTCACTAAACGTGCAGATACGACTTATACAAGCCAGCAGGATATGATGGCATCATCACATACAACCTACTATGTGACTTTTGAAGTAGAAAGTGGCGATAGAATAGAACTAGAAGTACCTAGTCGTGAATATGGATTTATGGTAGAAGGAGATCAAGGAAAACTTACTTTCCAGGGAACAAGATATTTATCATTTGATAGAAATTACTAAAAGGGCGAATCATCGCCCTTTTTAAATGAAATATGCTTTTTGTTTCTTTAATCTTTGTCTTATGAGTTGTTTGAATTCTAGTGGTTCTATCACCTTGATCATAGGACCAAATGACAACAATCGAATCACCATCTCTGTCTCATCTGATTCATCATAGAGAAGCTTAACTATATAAGTATTTTCTTTCTTTTCTGTTTCTTTCTTGAAATGTGCAAAATGAAGAAGAACTCTTTCCAGTGTATTTCTTTCATCCTTTACTTCTATCAATACATATTTTTCTACTCTTTGTTTATTTGTAGTAGAAACACTGTGATCCATCAGATGACATTCTTCTATTCTTGAAACATTAATCACTGTCCCATCATATGCCACCAAACGAAACTTATCATCCTTTTCTGAATATTCTAATAGCTGTGGTAAAACATAACTTGTTTTCTGCTTCGTTTTCCATCTAACAACTAAACCAGACTTCTCTTTAATAGCCTGCATAATAATATGAAAGTTCTTCTGATATTGTAAGTCAGTATAAAGATCACCATCACTATATTGATCATAAATATAGATATCATCAGGTGTAAAGAGTGGTTCTACATCATCTAGAAAAGACCAGGAATAAGAAAACAACTGCATACGAGGATCTAATGAAATAGCCTTTAACCATCTCTTTTGAAGGAGTGTCAAAGGATACGTAGAGACATCTATATTCTCTAAAGGCCATCTTTCTAATGCATCTTCTAACATCAAAAAGCTTTCTTTAAACGCATTCTCATTTATTATTTCATGTACATGAGTAAATGAGGAGTGTATAAGACAAGTCACTGTCTTATAGTAAAGACTATATATTTCGTGAAATATCATCTTCATCCTCCTCATAATAATGATACATCTCTTCTAAATCGCTTTTAAACTGGTCTTCTACTTCTTTATTCGATATAGAAATAGATTCAATACGACATATAAATGTACGAATCCATGGAATCATTTCCTTTACATCATATACTTCTGCATAGAAACGACTTGTATTCTCATTCACTCTTTCTACATATCCACATCTCTTTTCTCTTAATAATCGTCTATATATATGTTCTTCCCATGGTTCATGATGTAGAGTGAATTCTACTGTTTCTAAAGAACCATTAGAAAAACTCACACCCCATAGATGTTTCTTCATTTCTTCTAATTCTTTTCTATATACCTCAAAGTCTTCTGCTTCTTCCAGAAACTTAATAGAAACAATATGATCTAGACGAAATGAATGCATCTTTTTACTTTGACATATATAAGCCATTAAATATTGTCTACCATCCTGAACACTTATAAATATACTAAGAGGAATGACCTTTATTCTATTATGAGATGTTTTTAAAGAAACATACTTATGTTGATGTATCGCATTCAATAAATCATAAAGCACTTCACTATCTAATACATGAGTCAAATAATGATGTTTAAAACCAAAGAGAGAGTCTTCTTTCTCCTGTTTATCAAGTATATAAGAACCAATCACACCACATGGAGATACTTCACTAAAGAAATCTAGAATATCATGAGGAATGATATGATCTTCGCTTAATTGATAATAGATCTTCTTCCCTTTCTTATTTGCGATAAGAAGTCCTTCCTTGACATATTCCTTTAGTTTCTTTCTAAGAGTTGATTCATCATAGATATAAGTATGATTTGTCTTCTCATCTATTTGATCCATAAGTTCGTTCATGGATAAAGGTGCATGAAGTAAGTCCAATATAAGAAAGTGAAGGATAATATCATGATCAGTAAAGCTTTTTGTTTTCCATACTCTATATAAGGGATTATGCTGCGTGATACGTGTATCTATAGATAAGTAAGGAACTTTACCACTTGATATTATATGGTAATCAATATAATCATTCATATAGCTTTCTATACGTCTTTTTTCATCATCATACGAACGTGTACTTTTGATAGTATAATCCTGTCTACTCTTGAATCCATTGATATAGAATTCTCTGATATAATCACGTATTTTATTGAAGTTCTTGACTGATTCCTGATACATAATTACTCCTCCTTTTTACATCAATACCTCTAGATAAGTTCTTACTTTATCCTCAACACGGAACATCTTCGCATACTAAGACAAGAGTGGAATATTCTTATCAGTTCTAACCACATAGTGCTTAAATGCTTCTGCAACAATACCTTTATCTATTCCTCCACGCTTGCGTAAAATATCACACAACGTACGTTCCATACTATATACTATTATTTTATTTCCACCCGGAGATTGTATTTGCGTCTTACCTTCATCATACCATTCCTGTTTCACTCTTGCACAATTGACTCCCTCATTCCTTACATTTGTCAGATTATAATTATTTGGAAAACTCATATCATATCTGTTTGGTGTGCAATCTGTTAAGTCCCACAAAAATAGAGCTGTTTCATTAGAAAAAATCCCTTTTTTAAATCTAGCCTGTAAATCCACAAATTCATCTCCCCATACTTCAGGCAGAATATATACACCTCTGCCACTTCTTTCAAGTTTACCTTCATCCACAAGTTTTTTTAAGCTTCCTCTTGATATCCCCTTTTCAGTAATTGATGCAGATGTGATAACACCATTATTATCTTTCGCAAGCTGTAGGATTGTATCTGAAATATTCATTTTATCACCTCCAATTTATTGAGGTAGTGTCAAAAATCTATATCACATAGCATAAATACACTACCCTCAATTTTATCTATATAAACAGTAAAATGATTACTGAGTATATCTTAGTAATCATCTTTTTTCGTATTTAACTAAAAAAGATGAAACAACCTGTGTTATACTTTTAGCGCCAACAAAAAATATCACGAAAGGATGTTTCATCATGGAAAGTATAACACATTTAATTAATTCTATTGAATCTTTTTCCAAACAAAATTTTAAGTTCTCTCAGTATTTTCAGGCTTTGAATCTCCTTGGCAAGATTCCTGATACTGTTTCTTATCGTCTGAACAACATTGATGTTATTCATCATCTTGAAGAAGCTTCAAAACATATTGATTGGCTTAACAGCTTCTTTGAGGATAAGATCAATCCAATTACCAAGAAGGAATTATCCAAGCTTAAATCCAGCAAGAATAAGGATGTTCAGATTCCTTATGCAGACTTCAAGATAGATGAGCCTCCTATATTCAGAGATGAGCTTATCAAGCAGATCTCATTTGAAGACATCATCAGAGAAAGCTACCTGAAACCTGTAAAGCGTAGAAGCGATGACTCCTTTACATTTGATGGCGTCTGTCCTTACTGTGGTGCCCCTAAAGAGTACATCTATGACAACAGCAGAGGAAGAGGCCAATATAAATGCAAGGCCTGCAAGAACACATTTACCTTAAAGACTACAGTCAAGGAAGATGTTGGAATATACTGTCCCTACTGCAAGCATAAGCTCACTTTGCATCATGACCGCAATGGCTATCTCGTTTATGTCTGTCAGAATCATGACTGCTCATACTATAAGCATAACAAGAAGATTCAGGACAGTGATGATAGTGATTCACTTCTCACTTCCAGTAAGCAGTATCGTCTTCGATATCACTATCGTGATTTCAAGTTCAACTTGGAATCCCTCAAGAATGTCAGTAACGACTTGAATATGAGCTATAATCTATCAAGAATACACTTTGATTCTAAGGTTCTAGGGCTTATCCTGACCTATTACGTCAACTATGGCCTTGGTGCCAGAAAGACCGCTCTCATCATGAAACAGGTTCATGGCGTCCGTATTTCACACCAGACCGTTATTAACTACGCTAATGGCGTATCAGCTCTTGTGAAGGATATGGTTGACCATTATCCCTATAAGATTGGTTCTGTGTTAACAGGCGATGAAACATACATCAAGGTAAGAGGAAAGAATCAGTATGTATTCTTCTGGTCAGACCCTAGTTCAAAGATCATCACATCACATACCATCTATCCCACACGTGATACAGAATGCGCCTGCAGATCAATCTATGACTGTCTGAGACACTATAACGGAAACATTCCAGAGAACCTTACACTCATTACTGATGGCAATCCTATCTACAATGCAGCTCAGGTATTCTTTGATATCAACGGCATCAAGTTCGACCTTCATCAGGTCATCGGAGTCAAGAACAAGGATGAGATATCCAAGAAATACAGACCCTTCAAGCAGATTGAAGAGAGACTGAATCGAACATACAAGCAGAACTACTATGGCACTAACGGCTATGACAAGATAGAAGGTGCCAACAGCTATATGATTCTCTTTGTATGCTTCTTTAACTTCCTGAGACAACATTCAGCACTGAAGTACAAGACACCTGTAACTGGCTTATTTGATAATAATATGCTTATGCCAGATCAGTGGCTCAAGCTCATTGAGATATCACATAGGTACCATCCAGCAGACAATTAATCATTTCTCCAAGCAGTGCTCCAGGAGACGATACCCTCATTGCGCCTTTTTTAGGTGTTTTTTTATTGCCTTTATAATCATTCGGTTTAGAAAAATTCAAAATATTCAATTTTAATA
>ERZ869979.237-NODE-237-length-16861-cov-3.832877_pt1 | contig 16861 bp, 17 predicted proteins | sample MGYA00521269_ERZ869979 | MGnify/ENA primary metagenome ERZ869979 (study PRJEB32232, sample SAMN07284974) | human gut metagenome | biome: human-associated habitat; material: feces | host: Homo sapiens | place: Tanzania | collected 2014-04-05 ... | reverse complement strand
CCCCTGCAGCGCCGCAGCCTGCGCCCGCCCCCGCACCGCCCGCAGGTAAACCGGCAGCCACAGAAGGGGAAATGCGGCCCGCTGCCACAGCGGGCAAACCGAGCGCCCCGCCTGCCGCGAAGGCTGCCGCACCGCAGGCACCGCCTGAGCCGGCAGCTGCTCCTCAGCCCGGCAGCGCTGACACCGCGCCGCCGGAGCCTGAAAGCACGCCCCCGAAGGGCTCACTGCCCTTCGGCATCTCGGAGCATATCAACGCAGCCCGGCAGCTTCTGTCCGACGACCCGATGGCCTTCGCCAGCTGCATGCTGGACCACACTGGCTGGCTTGGCAGGCTGTGTCTGCGCACGCTGCGTGTGACGCATCTGGATATTTTCTGGACGGTTCACGCAGATGAAGCCGCTGCGACCGCTGCACTTTACGGCGCAGAGATGGCGCTGGCCAACAATCTGCTGGCCTTTGTGCAGCAGCATGTCCGGCTGCAGAGCGACCGCCTTTGGCTGGAGCCTGATTTCACCGGGCAGCGGGCAGGGGAGCGAAGCATTTCATTTTCACTCAAATCCTGCGCGGGCGTGCTGCTCTGGCTCCTTCTGCGGCTGCTGCACCGCCTGTGGAAAGACCCGCAACTGCAGCCTGCACACACATCGTAATTCGTTGGTTTCTATATAAAAGGAGGAATTTTCCATGGCTGAGCATCCTATTCAGGGCCTGATGGGCGTTACGATCGAGAAGATCCGTGACATGGTCAACTCAGAGACCATCATCGGCGACCCCATCCATGTCGATGATACCACCATCATTCCCGTTTCCCGCGTCACCTTCGGCTTTGCATCCGGCGGCTCCGATGTAGGGCCTGCCTCCAGCAAGCAGATGTTCGGCGGCGGCAGCGGCGCAGGCGTCTCGGTCACGCCGGTCGCGTTCCTCGTTGTCTCCAACGGCAATGTGCGCACCGTCCAGCTGGTGGAGAAGGTCTCCGCCGTGGACAATGTGATTGCCTCCCTGCCGGAGCTGGTCGACAAGGTCGCCGCACTGATCAAAAAAGAAAAGCCGGGCGCTGATAAGCCCGCTGAATAAGGAGTATATTGAATGGCAGAATACAGAGTGCAAAAAGTGCTGGCTGATCAGGGCATCTGCTCCCGCCGTGAGGCGGAGCGCCTGATTGCAGCGGGCAAGGTCAAGGTCAACGGCCACCCCATCACCTTAGGTGACAAGATGGACCCCGACTACGACAAGGTCATGATCGACGGCAAGACCGTCCGCATCGTGCGCAAGCGCCAGTACACCTACATCATGCTGCACAAACCGCGCGGCTATCTGACCACCCGCGCGGATGACCGCGGCCGCAAGACCGTCATGGAACTGGTGGCCGATGTGCCCGCCATGCTGCGCCCCGTGGGCCGTCTTGACAAGGACAGTGAAGGGCTGCTGCTCATGACCGATGACGGTGCCTTTATCAATATGCTGACCCACCCGTCCGGCGGTGTCGGCAAGCTGTACCGCGTCACGGTCAATCCCCGCGCCACTGAGCAGCAGATCATCGAGATGTCCAGCGGCGTTGTACTGGATGACGGCGTCAAGACGCAGCCCTGTGTCATCCATGTAGTCGTGGACGAGCCGGGCCGCAGCGTGTTGGAGATCACTCTGCATGAGGGCCGCAACCGCCAGATCCGCCGCATGTGCTCTGCAGTCGGCCTGCAGGTCGTGCGCCTGCGCCGCAGCGCCGAGGGGCCCGTCAAGCTCGGCATGCTGCAGCCCGGTGAGTACCGCGAGCTGAAAAAGAGTGAGATCAGCGCTCTGCGCAATGCCGCCATGAAATCCAACGCCAAGGGCACTGCCAGACCTACTACTACGGCGAAACGCCCCGGTCCCCTGAAAAAGCGCAGCAATTCCGACTGAAAAATGCAGAAAATTCTAAAAATATGCAAACTTCCACTTGTGAAAATATTAAAATCGTAGTATAATTCAGTCAAATGGCGTTTTTTTGTGAAGCAATTTTATAAAAAACAGTCAGTTTTACCATAGGAGGAACCTGTATGGCAGCAAATAAGCCCGGCAAGGCAGAGATCCTTGCAGCATTTTTTGATGACGGCACCTACTCGCCGCTGTTTACCGATGGCGCAGTAAGTGCTGCTTACGGCTGTGCAAACGGCCAGAACGCCTATGTCGTATTTGAGGACGGCTCTCCCGTCGGTGTGCAGGATATTGAGAAGAATATCCGCGTGCTGGAGATGGCCGCCGAGACCGGTGCGCCGGTTGTGACCTTCTACGACTCCACGGGTGCCAAGCTGGAGGGCGGCCTTGCACTGCTCAACGCTAACGCCCGCCTGACCGCTGAGATTGCACGCGTTTCCGGTGTCGTACCGCAGATCGCCGTTGTCACCGGCACCTGCGCGGGCACCAACGCCATCAACGCCGCCTCCGCAGATGTCTGCGTCATGGCTGATGACGCCGAGCTGTTCCTGAACGCTCCGTTCAATGCCGAGGACAAGGTTGCCAACGCCGGCTCTGCCGCATTTGCTGCCAAGGCCGGTGTCGCCGCCGTCACCGCAGCAGACGCAGTCGCCGCCGCCAAGCAGGCTGCTTCCATCGTTGCCCTGCTGCCTGCCAACAATCTGGCCGGCCCCGCTCTGTTCGACTTTGCCGCCCCCTCCAAGGCTCTCGACCTTGTGAAGTACACCGCCGCTGACGCTGTCGCCGCACTGGCTGACGAGGGCAGCGCTGTGGAGCTGTATGCCGGTTACGGCAAGAACATTGTCACCGCTCTGGCCACCATCAACGGCAGCGCCGTTGGCATTGTTGCCACCGAGAAGAAGGCTCTGTGCCACAAATGCACCGCTAAGGCCGCTCGTTTTGTCCGCCTGTGCGATGCCTACAGCATCCCTGTTGTGACCATCGTCAATACCGAGGGCTTCGGCCGCAGTGAGGGTGACGATGAGGCGGGCGGCATCCGTCAGGCCGCCCGTATGGCTGGTGTCTACGCCGAGGCCACGACTGTCAAGGTTGCTGTTCTGGCCGGTGAGGCTGTCGGCCCCGCCTACACCGTCTTTGCCGCCTGCGCTGACTGGCGCGTTGCCGTGCAGGGCTGCACCGTGGCTCCGCTGGCCCCTGAGGCTGCCGTCACGGTCCTGTACAAGGACGAGATCTTTGCTTCTGACAACATCGTCAACGCCACCAAGGCCAAGGCTGCTGCCTACACCAAGGAGGTCTGCAGCGCCGATGCCGCTGTTGCAAACGGCTCTGCCGATGCCGTTGCCGATGCTGCCACCGCCCGCGCAAGCGTTGCTCAGGCACTGGATATGCTGGTAGGCAAGCGTGCTGTGCGTCTGGCTAAGAAGCACGGCAATATCACCCTGTAATCATCAACCTTGAAATAGGGAGGACATTTCTATGAAAAACCTGATCGTTACCGTTAACGGCGTTGCTTATAATGTCACCGTTGAGGAGGGCACCGGTGCCCCCGTTGCCGCTGCCGCACCTGCTGCTGCCCCCGCAGCCGCCCCGGCTCCCGCCGCTGCTCCTGCACCTGCTGCCGCCCCCGCCGGTGCTGCCGGTGCTGTCTCTGTCACTGCCCCCATGCCCGGCAACATTCTGGATGTCAAAGTCAAGGCCGGTGACTCCGTCAAGGCCGGCGACACCCTGCTGATTCTCGAGGCCATGAAGATGGAGAACGAGATCAGCGCACCGCAGGACGGCACCATTGCCAGCGTCAATGTGCGCAAGGGCGATGTTGTCAACTCCGGCGACCTGCTCATCACGATGAACTAATAGAAAGGCCGGGTGAATTACATTGGCTAAGAAACCCATTAAGATCACTGAGGTCGTCCTGCGCGACGCCCACCAGTCTCTGCTGGCCACCCGTATGACCATGGATGAAATGCGCCCCATCCTGCCCGAAATGGACAAGATCCCGTATTTCTCCGTTGAGTGCTGGGGCGGCGCTACGTTCGACTCCTGCATCCGCTTCCTCGATGAGGACCCCTGGGAGCGTCTGCGCATCCTGCGCAAGGAGCTGCCCCACCAGAAGCTGCAGATGCTGTTCCGCGGCCAGAATATGCTGGGCTACCGCCCCTACGCGGACGACGCTGTGGAGTATTTTGTGCAGAAGTCTGTTGCCAACGGCATCGACGTCATCCGCATTTTCGATGCACTGAACGATCCCCGCAACCTGCAGACTGCAATCAAGGCAGCCAACAAGGAGAAGGCACACGTTCAGGCCTGCATCAGCTACACCCTGAGCCCCGTCCACAACAATGCCTACTATGTTGAGTATGCCAAGACCCTCGAGGGCATGGGTGCAGACTCCATCTGCATCAAGGATATGGCTGGCCTGCTGACCCCGTACACCTGCTACGATCTGGTGTCCGAGCTGAAGAAGACCATCAGCATCCCCGTGGACATCCACAGCCACTACACCGCTGGTCTGGCTTCCATGTCTCTGCTGAAGGGCATCGAGGCTGGCGCGGACATCGTGGATACGGCCATGAGCCCGCTGAGCGGCGGTACCAGCCACATGGCGACCGAGAGCCTCGTTGCTGCCCTGCAGGGCACCGACTACGACACCGGTCTGGATCTGAAGCAGCTGAATGTCGTCCGCGCATACTTCGCAAAGCTGCGTGAGAAGTACATCGCAAATGGCCAGATCAGCCCGAAGTCTCTGGGCGTCGATGCCAACACCCTGCTGTATCAGGTTCCGGGCGGTATGTTCTCCAATATGCTCAAGCAGCTGAAGGACGCTGGCAAGGAGGACAAGCTGGACGAAGTGCTGGCTGAGATCCCCCGTGTCCGTGAGGACGCCGGCTATCCGCCGCTGGTCACCCCCACCAGCCAGATCGTTGGCACGCAGGCTGTCTTCAACGTCATCCTCGGCGAGCGTTACAAGATGGTCACCAAGGAGTTCAAGGGCCTCGTCCATGGCGATTACGGCAAGACCCCGGCTCCCATCAAGCCTGAGTTCTCCAAAAAGATCCTCGGCAACGAGCAGCCCATCACCTGCCGCTTTGCCGATACCCTCGCACCCGAGATGGACAAGCTGAAGGCTGAGGCTGCAAAGTGGGCTACGCAGGAAGAGGACGTCCTGACCTACGCCATGTTCCCGCAGGTCGCGCCCAAGTTCTTCGAGAAGCGCAACGCCAAGCTGCAGGGCGTTGACGGCGACCACGCTGACTACACCAATAAGTCTCATCCGGTCTGATCGAATCCGTAAGGAACGGCGAAAACTTTAAAAAGATCGCAGAGCCTCCCGTGAAAACGGGGGGCTTTTTTGCGTCAACGGCTTGCAAAACGGGGCTTGACAGAGTAAAATAGCACTATATGTATCGTAACATGGGGGTCTATACCCAAACGCGGATACATATACCGAAAATTGTCCGCAAACAAACCCTGAATGGAACCAAGAGGAACATACCATGATTTTAAGTATGACCGGTTTTGGCCGGGGAACTGCCGTGTGCAACGGCCGTGAGATCACGGTGGAACTGCGCAGCGTCAACTCCCGGTATTTCGAGTACTCCTCCCGTATCCCGCGCACCTGCAGCTACATGGACAGCCGCCTGAAAAAGCAGCTGAACGAGCGGGTGACCCGCGGCAAGGTAGAGCTGAGCATGACCATCCAGAATGTGGATGCCGCCGATACCGTCGTCACCGTCAACATGGAGCTGGCCCGCAGCTACCAGCAGGCTCTGCGCACGCTGTCCGAAGAGCTCTGCATCAAGAACGACATCACCGCTTCCAGCCTGACCCGATTCCCGGATGTGCTGGCCACCCGCCACGCCGATGTGGACGAAGAGCAGCTCTGGGCGGATGTGTCTGCCGTCACTGCCGAGGCACTGGATCGCTTTGTGGCCATGCGTGCCGCTGAGGGTGCCAAGATGAAGGCGGATGTCGAAGGCCGCCTGCGTTTTCTGGAGGAGTGCGTCGGCAAGGTCGAGGCCTTGAGCGCAGGCCGGGTGGAAGCGTACACCAACCGCCTGTACGAGAAGCTGAAAGTCATCCTCGAAGACCGGAACATCGACGATGCCCGAGTGCTGACGGAAGCCGCGATCTTCGGCGACAAGACCGCCATCGACGAGGAGACCGTCCGCCTGCGCAGCCACATCGCGCAGTACCGCTCGATCCTGCAGCTGGACGAGCCGGTGGGCCGCAAGCTCGACTTCCTGACGCAGGAACTGAACCGTGAGACCAACACCATCGGTTCTAAGTGTCAGGATCTGGAGATCACCCGGATCGTGGTGGATATGAAAGCGGAGATCGAGAAGATCCGCGAGCAGATCCAGAATCTGGAATGATCATCGGAGGGTCGTATGAAACTCATCAACATCGGCTTTGGCAATCTGGTCAGTGCGGGGCGGGTCGTGGCTGTGGTCAGCCCGGATTCTGCCCCGGTCAAGCGTTTGGTAAAAGAAGCACGGGAGCGGGGGATGCTCATTGACGCCTCCTATGGCCGCAGCACCCGTGCGGTGTTGATTATGGATTCCGATCATGTGGTGCTTTCGGCTCTGCAGCCCGAGACGGTCGCCGCCCGCGCTGCCGACCAGCCGGAAGAGAAAAAGACAGAGGAGGAATGATCCGATGAAAAATGAAAAGTATCTGTTCGTCGTTTCCGGTCCGTCCGGCGTCGGCAAGGACAGCGTTGTGAAGAAACTGCGGGAGAATCACCCGGAGATCGCCAAAACGGTCTCTGCCACCACGCGGGCACCGCGCCCCGGTGAGCAGGAAGGGGTGGACTACTACTACCGCACGGAGGACGAGTTCCGGAAGCTGCTGGCGGAAGACCAGATCGTGGAGCATAATTTCTACAACAAAAATTACTATGGCACCCTCCGCTCGGAGGTCAACCGCCATCTGGACGCAGGCCGGATGGTGGTTCTGGTCATCGACGTGCATGGCGCGGCCAACATCAAGCGGATGTACCCCGGTGCCAACACCATCTTCCTGCTGCCGCCCTCCATTGAGGAGCTGGAACGCCGTCTGCGGGGGCGCGGCACCGAGGACGAAGCCAGCGTTGAGCGTCGGCTGAACGAAGCCCGCAACGAGCTTTCCATCAAGGATACCTACGACCAGCAGCTGGTGAACCGCGATGTGGACACCTGCGCCGAGGAGCTGTACCAGATGATGCGCAAGCTGGCCGAATAACAACACGAAGGAGCAGCCTGAATGCCAAAAACGGTAGGCGTTGCGGTAAGCAACGCGACCTTCCATTTCGATAAACTCTACACCTACGCGGTGCTGCCGGAGCATCAGGATACCGTCCGGATGGGCAGCATGGTGCTGGTGCCCTTCGGCAAGGGAAGCCGCGCCCGGATGGGCGTGGTGCTGGCCTGCGATGCCGAGCCGGAGCACTCCAAGCTGAAGTATCTCTTCGATGTGGCACCGGCGTCGGCCTGCCTGACGCCGGAGCTGCTGCGACTGGTGAAATTTCTCAAGGAACGCACCTTCTGCACGTGGTACGAGGCGGTCAAGGCGGTCATCCCTTACGGCGCACAATACAAGCCCAGCGTGGCGGCCGATGGGGTGACGCCGGTGCTGCAAAAGCAGCTGACCCGCCACACCGAGAACGCCTATGCGCTGGTGGGGCAGCTGCCCCAGAAGCCGAAACCCACGGCCAAGCAATTGGCGGCGGTGGCGTTGCTGGCGGGAGGCTCCCGCACGCTGAACGAGCTGGAAGAAAAGGGGATCAGCCGGGCGGTGCTGGAGAATCTTTGCACCAAAGGCGTGCTGGCCTGCAGCAAGGTGAACAAATCCATCGACCTGTATGCCAGCATTCCGCTGAAAAACGAGCCGATCACCCTGACGGAGGAGCAGCAGGCCGCCTACGACGCACTGGAGCCGGATCTGAAGGACATCGAGCCGCACGCGGCACTGCTTTATGGGGTGACCGGCAGCGGCAAAACGCTGGTGTTTCTGAAGCTCATCGAACGCTGCCTTGCGCTGGGGCGGAGAGCCTTGGTGCTGGTGCCGGAGATCAGCCTGACGCCGCAGATGATCCTGCGGCTCAAATCACAGTTCGGCAGCCGGGTCGCCGTGCAACACTCGGCACTCAATCACACCGAGCGGCTGCTCCAATGGCAGATGATCCAAGACGGCGGCGCGGAGATCGTGGTCGGCACCCGCAGTGCCATCTTTGCGCCGCTGGAGGACATCGGGTTGATCATCATTGACGAGGAGCAGGAGCATACGTATCGCTCGGAGTCGGCTCCCCGCTATTCGGCCCACGAGGTGGCGCGGCAGCGTGCCGCCGAAAACGGCAGTCTGCTGCTGCTGGCCAGCGCGACGCCCAGCACCGAAAGCTATCACGCGGCGCAGCAGGGCAGGATCCAGCTGGTGCGGCTGAGCCACCGGTACGGCGGCAACCCGCTGCCTCAGGTGCAGATCGTGGATATGCGCGCCGAGATCGCTTCGGGCAATCCGGGCGAGATCAGCATCGCGCTGCAGGACGCCATCCGCCGGAATCTGGACGCGGAAAAGCAGACCATCCTGCTGCTCAACCGCCGCGGCTATCAAACGATGGCGCAGTGCGAGACGTGCCGGGAGGTGCTCAAGTGCCCCAAATGCAGTGTTCCGATGGTCTATCACAAGTCGGTACACAAGCTGCTCTGCCACTATTGCGGCAGCCAGCAGGATCCGCCGCCCAAGGTCTGCCCGGCCTGCGGCGGAAAACTGCAGTACCGGGGCTTCGGCACCCAAAAAGCCGAGGAAGAGCTGGCTGGACTCTTCCCGGACGCCCGCATCCTCCGGATGGATCAGGATTCCACCGCGGCCAAAGACGCCCACGAAAAGCTGCTGGCCAAGTTTGCCCGGCACGAGTACGACATTATGGTGGGCACCCAGATGGTGGCCAAGGGCTTGGATTTTGAGGACGTCACGCTGGTGGGCGTGCTCGGCATTGACTCGCTGCTGTTTGCGCAGGGGTTCCGTGCCTGCGAGACCGTGTTCAGCCTCGTCACGCAGGTGGTGGGGCGGAGCGGCCGCGCCAAGGATCCGGGCTATGCCATCCTGCAGACCACCGACCCCGGCAACGTGACGCTGAATCTGGCCGCCGCGCAGGATTACGACGCCTTTTTTGCGCAGGAGATCGCATACCGGAAGCTGGGTCTTTATCCGCCTTTCTGCGGTCTGTGCGTCGTGGGGTTCTCGGGAGGCAAAGAGATCGAAGTGGCGCGGGCTGCCGGACGCTTTGCCGCGCTTCTGGGGCAGCAGGCCGCCAAACAGCCTGATCTGCCGCTCCGGGTGCTGGGGCCGACCCCCGGCAACATCGAAAAGATCAACGAAAATTACCGCTACAAACTCACCATCAAGTGCCGCAACGACCGGCGGTTCCGGGATCTGATCCGGGAGACGCTGGGGCTGTACGAGAGCGAAAAGCTCCCCTCCAAGGCGACCGTCGCCGTGGATATGCACTCGGATGGCGATATCTGATACAACAATTGAACGAATCTTAGGAGGTTCTCATTTATGGCAATCCGCAACATTGTGAAAGAAGGCGACCCGATCCTGAACAAGGTCTGCCGCCCTGTGACCAATTTTGACGACCGTCTGGCCACCCTGCTGGACGATATGCGCGAGACGATGATCGACGCCGACGGCGTGGGTCTGGCCGGCCCGCAGGTCGGTATGCTCCGCCGCCTGTTCGTCGTATGGGATACCACCGACGCCCCCGACGAGATCCCGGCCGATTATGAGTATAAGTTCATCGACTTTGTCAACCCGGAGATCCTTGCTGTCTCCGAGGACGAGGAGACCGCCTACGAAGGCTGCCTGTCCTTCCCGGGGCACAACGGTGCCGTCACCCGCCCGGCCGCGGTCAAAGTCCGCGCACAGGATCGCAACGGCAATTGGTTTGAACTGGAGGCAGAGGGCTTGCTGGCGCGCTGCATCCAGCACGAGAACGACCATCTGGACGGCATCACCATCATGCAGTCCAGTGAATATTTCTACGAGGACACCGAAGAGGGCCGCGCTGCTGCCCGCAAAGCGAAAGGAAACAACTGATGCGCATTCTGTTCATGGGTACGCCGGACATCGCGGCGGACTGCCTGAAAGCTCTGTACGAAGCCGGGCACGACATCTGCGCCGTTTACACCCGGCGGGATAAGCCGGTGGGCCGCAAGCAGGTGCTTACCGCGCCTCCGGTCAAGGAAGTTGCACAGAGCCACGGCACCCCGGTGTTCCAGCCCCGCACCCTGCGGGATGGCAGCGAGGACGCGAACATCCGCGCACTGGCTCCGGAGCTGATCGTGGTGGTGGCCTACGGCTGCATCCTGCCTGCATCGGTGCTGGCGATCCCGAAATACGGCTGCATCAATCTCCATGTTTCCCTGCTGCCGAAGTACCGGGGCAGTGCACCGGTTCAGTGGGCTGTGCTGAACGGCGACGCAGAGACCGGCGTTTCCATCATGCAGATGGACGAGGGGCTGGATACCGGCGATGTGCTCTGCTGTGAAAAGATCGCCATTGACCCCGAGGAGACCAGCGGCGCGCTGTTCGACCGGGTGACGGCTGTGGGTGCCCGTGTCCTCTGCGAGACGGTGCCGGCCATTGCTGCCGGAACCCTGACCCCAGTGCCGCAGTCACAGGAAGCTGCCTCGACTGCACCGATGTTGAGCAAGGAGATGGCGGAGTTCCGCCTGACCGATACCGCCGACCACATCCACAACTGGGTGCGGGGCATGAATCCGTGGCCCTCGGCGTGGTTCGTCACCTCCGGCGGAAAGAAGGTCAAGGTCAACCAATGCCGCGTCGCTCCGTCCCACGGCGAAGCACCCGGCACCGTGCTGGCCACCAAGCCTCTGACCGTGGCCTGTGCAGAGGGCGCGATCCAGCTGCTGCAGGTGGTGCCTGAGGGCAAAAAGCCGATGGAGGGCAGTGCCTTTGCCGCAGGTCTCCGCCTGAAAACGGGGGATCTCCTCTGATGGCGGCCAATCCGAGAGCGGCGGCGGTCGCGGCACTTGTCCGGCAGGAGCAGGACGGCTTTTCCAACCTGATCCTCGATGCGGAGCTGAAACGCCAGAAACTGGAAGGCCGGGATAAGGCGTTTGCCAGCGCGATCTTTTACACCGTGCTGGAGCATCAGGGCACGCTGGACTACATCCTCGGGCAGTTTTTGCCCAAGGGTCTGGCGAAGCTGGACGCACCGGTGCGGGAGATCCTGCGGTCGGCACTGGCACAGGCTCGCTATATGCAGGTGCCGGTGTCGGCGGCGGTCAACGAGGCCGTCAAGCTGACCCGCACCTTCAAAAAAGCCAGTGCGTCCGGCCTGACCAACGCCGTCCTGCGCAAGGCCTGTGCCTACGACCTGAGCGGCGCAGCGTTTGAAAATGAGACCGAGCGGCTGATGGTTCTGGGCTCCTGCGGGCGGGATATCGCCGCGTTTCTCCGGAACCATTATCCGGAGGAGGCGTTGGGCATCCTGACCTACGCCGCCGACAAGGGGTTGACCAGCCTCCGCGCCAACCCCCTCAAAGCCGATGCAGACAAGCTCTGCACCCTGCTGACCCAAGCAGGCGTGCAGGCGCAGCCGGGCATCGTTCCCGGCAGCGTGCTGGCGCGGTTTGAGGGCAGTCCGGCGGAGAACGACCTGTTCCGGCAGGGGTATTTCCATGTGGAAGGGCAGGCCAGCCAGCTGGCGGCTCTCTGTGTGGAGGCAAAACCCGGCGAGACCGTGCTGGATCTCTGCGCGGCACCCGGCGGCAAGACCCTGCTGCTGGCCGAAGAGATGGAGAACACCGGCCGTCTCGTCAGCTGCGATGTGTCCGAAAACCGGGTCAGCCTGATCCGGAAGGCGGTTGAGCGGATGGGATTTACCAACGCAGAACCCAAGGTCAACGATGCAGCCGTATGCAGCCCGGAGCTGCCGCAGGCCGACCGCATTCTGGCGGATGTGCCCTGCAGCGGCATCGGCATTCTGGCCAAAAAGCCGGACATCCGGTACAAGAAACTTGAAAAAACACGCCACGATGAATTATTGTCCACGCAGTCGGCCATCCTCGATACGGCGGCTGCGCTGCTGAAACCGGGCGGGCGGCTGGTCTACTCGACCTGCACCATCGACCCGGCGGAGAACGAAGAACAGGTGGCGGCATTCCTGCGTCGGCATCCGGAATTTGCCGTTGCAACGCCGGAGATCCCATTCCCGGCGGGGATGACGGTGGGGGAGTACGGGGCATTGTCGATCCCCACCCGCACCGGAATGGATGGCTTCTTCCTCTGCGCACTGCAGAAAGCCATTTGATACAATAGGAGAACACTATGGAACAAAAACGCTGTATTTCTTCCTTGACGCTGGAGGAGCTGACCGGTGAGCTGAAGGCTCTGGGGCAGCCGGGATTCCGGGCAAAGCAGATCTTCCACTGGGTCCACCAGAAGCTCGTGACGGAGTTTTCCGCCATGACCGATCAGCCCAAGACCCTGCTGGCAAAACTCGAGGAGAGCTTTTACATCGCCTCGCCCCGGATCGAGCGTCGTCAGGAAGCAAAGGACGGCACGGTGAAGTATCTGCTCCGGATGGCCGATGGCAACTGCATTGAGACCGTCGTCATGCGGTATCACTACGGCAACACGGTCTGCGTCTCGACGCAGGTGGGCTGCCGGATGGGGTGCCGTTTCTGCGCGTCCACGCAGGCTGGGCGGGTGCGCAACCTCGAAGCCGGTGAGATCTGCTCTGAGATCTACACCGCCCAGAAGGACATCGGCGAGCGCATCTCCCACATCGTCCTCATGGGCATTGGCGAACCGCTGGACAATTTCGACGAAGTGATGAAGTTTCTCGAGATCATCTCCTCGCCCGAGGGGGTCAACATCGGGATGCGGAACATCAGCCTGTCCACCTGCGGCCTTGTGCCCAAGATCGACAAGCTGGCCGAGAAGAAGCTGCAGCTGACCCTGTCGGTCTCCCTCCACGCCCCCAACAACGAGATCCGCAGCGGGATGATGCCGGTCAACGACGCATACCCTGTGGAGCAGCTGATCGAGACGGTGCGCCGCTATCAGGATACCACAGGCCGCCGGGTCAGCTTTGAGTATTCGATGGTGCGGGGAGTCAACGACTCCGACGCCTGCGCTAAGCAATTGGCCAGCCTGATCCGGGGGATGGGGGCGCACGTCAATCTCATCCCCATCAACCCGGTGGACGGCAGCCCGTACTCGGCGACCGATGCGGCCAATGTCCATCGCTTCCAGCAAAAGCTGGAAAGTCTGGGCGTGAATGCCACCGTGCGCCGACGGCTTGGCAGTGAGATCAGTGCTGCCTGCGGCCAGCTGCGCCGCGACGAGATGAACGGCAAAGCCTGAACCAGTTTGTTTTGAATCCGAGAAGGAGAAGCCTATGAAACTTGCAGGAAAAACGGATGTCGGCCGGGTCCGTCAGGAAAATCAGGACGATTACCGGGCGGGTGAACTGCCCGGCGGTGCGGCATGGTGTCTGGTATGCGACGGTATGGGCGGCGCACGGGGCGGACGGGAAGCTTCCTACAGCGCGTGCGACGTCATTGAACACTGTTTTCAGGAACAGTACAGCCAGTGTATGCCCGGCGAGGAAGCGGTCTTTTTGAAAAAGGCTCTCATCCGTGCCAACCGCTTTATCTTCCAGAAAGCCATGCGGGAGGAAGCTCTGGCGGGCATGGGCACTACTGCCGTCTGTGCGCTGGTGCGTGCCGGTCAGGTGTTCCTCTGCCATGCGGGAGATTCCCGCGCCTACCTGTTCCGGGAGGGGCAGCTCACCCAGCTGACCCATGACCATTCCTATGTGCAGGAACTGGTGGACTGCGGTACCATCACGGTGGAAGAAGCCGAGCACCACCCCCAGAAGAACATCATCACCCGCGCCCTCGGCGTGGATTTCCGGCTGGAGCCGGAGGTCACCACGGCTCCGCTGCAGGCAGGCGACCTGCTGCTGCTCTGCTCCGACGGCCTGACCAACGCCGTGCCGCGGGAGCAGATGATAGAACTGATGCGAACCAGCGCGTTCTACGACCTGCCCGACCGTCTGGTGGACGCCGCCAACGAGAACGGCGGCCCGGACAACATCACCGCGCTGCTGCTGGGCGTGGAACCGATGGAGGTGCGCCATGGATAATCTGATCGGCAAAACGCTGGATGGACTCTACCGGGTCGAAAGCCTGATCGGAACCGGCGGCATGGCCAATGTCTACGAGGCGGTGGTCGTGGCGCAGAACGGCCCGGTTCCGGCAGGAACCGAGGTGGCCGTCAAGGTGCTGCGGCAGGAATTGATGCACGACCCGGATCTGGTGCGGCGGTTCAAGAACGAATCCAAAGCCATTTCGCTGCTCAACCACCCCAACATCGTAAAGGTCTACGACGTCTCGGTCAGCGACAATCTCCAGTATATCGTGATGACCCTGCGGGAGTACCTCAACGAGCGGGGCGGCAAGCTGACCAGCCGGGAGACCGTCCATTTTATCTCCCAGATCCTGAAAGCGCTGGACCATGCCCACCGCAACGGCGTGGTGCACCGGGACATCAAGCCCCAGAACATCATGCTGCTGGACAACGGTCAGCTCCGGATGATGGATTTCGGTATTGCACGGGTCTCCCGCGCCGAAAACCAGCTCACCGGCGGCAAGGCCATGGGCAGCGTCCATTACATCAGCCCCGAACAGGCCAAGGGCGAGGAGACCGACCGCAAGAGCGACATCTACTCGGTGGGTGTGATGATGTACGAGATGCTCTCGGGCAAACTGCCGTTTGACGCGGACGATGTGGTGGAGGTGGCTCTCAAGCAGATCTCCGACCAGCCCAAGTCGCTGCAGGAACTGAACCCCACCATCCCGCACGGGCTGGTGGAGATCACCGAAAAAGCCATGGCGAAGCTGCCGGCCAACCGGTATGCCAGTGCTGCCGAAATGCTCGACGCACTGAACGCGTTTGTGGACAACCCGGCGATCACCTTCCACTATCACTATATCACGGAACCTGTTCCGGAAAAGGCGGTGAACGATCCCATGAATCCGAAAAAAGAGGCATCTGCGGGCAAGACCGCAAAAAAGGGCAAAAACGCCAAAAAGAAGCGTTCGGCCTTTCTGCCGGTGCTGTTCGGCATCACAGTCGCCTTTGCGCTGGCCTGCGGTGCGCTGTGCTGGATCATCCTCAACGATTCCAGCAACCTGATGAACGATAAGGCCGATGTGGTGCTGGCCGATTACAGCGGCATGACGCAGGATGAGGTCAATGCGCAGGAGCAGGTGGCCTCGGGTCAGATCGTCGTCAACTGGGAACAGGAGTACAGCAACAATTATGCTGCGGGCTATGTCTACAAGCAGTCGCCGGTGGCAGGCCGCACGGTGCGGGAGGGGCAGAGCGTGACGCTGACCGTCAGCCTTGGCATCCAGTACGTCACAGTGCCCGACCTGACCAACTACCTGCAGGCCGATGGCGAGCAGCAGCTCAAGGATCTCGGCGTGTCGGTGCTGGTCACGCAGGCCGTGGATGAGACGGTAGCCGCAGGTTCCATCATCCGCACCGACCCCGCTGCCGGCAGTCAGGTGGCAGCCGGTACCACCGTGGTGGTTTACGTCAGCCGCCCGCAGGTCAGCACGACCACCAAGGTGCCCTCCCTGATCGGAATGTCGGTGGACGACGCCCGCAGCCTGCTGGTTCAGAACAAGCTGGGGCTTGGCAGCCAGACCGAGCAGTACAGCGACCAGCCCGCCGGTGCCATCATCAGCCAGAGCCCGGGCGCAGGTGCGGCAGCGCGCCTCAACAGCCGGGTCAGCGTGGTGGTCAGTGCAGGCCCCGAACCGCAGCCGGAACCAGAACCCGAAGCACCCAGCAGCTCCGGCTCGACCGGCGGCGACTGGTGGAGCGGGCTGATCGGCGGCAGCTCTTCTTCTTCGGGCAGCACCGCAGAGCAGCCCAGTGAATCCGCAAGCAGCAGCACCGGTTCGACCCTCGGCGACTGGTGGGCTTCGCTGCTGTCGTAACGGAGGAGTGCATGAAAGGGTATATCATAAAAGGCATAGGCGGTTTTTATTACGTGAAAACGCCCGAAGGGGTGATCGAGTGCAAGCCCCGCGGCATCTTCCGCAAGCAGAAGATCACCCCCGTGGCGGGCGATGAAGTGACCCTTGAAACCGAGAACGGTGCATCGGTGATCGCGGAGATCGCCCCCCGGAAGAATGTATTTGTTCGTCCGCCGGTGGCCAACCTCGACGTCCTCTTTCTGGTGGCCAGCACCACCCAGCCCACGCCCAGCACCCTTGTGCTGGACAAACTGTCCGCCATTGCGGTGGACAAGGGCGTGCAGCCGGTGATCGTCTGCACCAAGGGCGATCTGGCCGAGGCGGAGTTCCTGCGCAGTGCCTACGAAAAATCGACGCTGCCCTTCATCCGGATCGACTACGAGACCGGTGCGGGCATCGAAGAAGTCCAGCATTGGATCGAAGGCCGGCTCTGCGCCTTCTGCGGCAATTCGGGCGTCGGCAAATCGACGCTGCTCAACGCCCTGCTGCCCGAAGTGGAGCGGGAGACCGGCGAGATCAGCCAGAAACTGGGCCGCGGCCGCCACACCACCCGCGAAGTGACCATCTTTGAGGCGTTTGGCGGGCGGATCGCCGACACGCCGGGGTTTGCCAGTCTCGAGGCCAACCGTGCGGGGTTCATCCCCAAGGAGAACCTCGAGCACGCGTTCCCGGAGTTCGGGCCGTATCTGGGGCAGTGTCAGTTTACCGGATGCTCCCACCGCTCCGAAAAGGGCTGTGCCGTCCGCGCAGCTCTGGCGGAGGGGCGGCTCTCCCAGACCCGGTACGACAGCTATTGCGCCATGTACGATGAGGTCAAGGACGTCAAGGACTGGCAGCGGCCAAAGTTCGGGTGACGGCAGTTTTGGCTCCCCCGTCAGGGGAGCTCCGGGACA
>ERZ869979.231-NODE-231-length-16939-cov-4.838216_pt1 | contig 16939 bp, 15 predicted proteins | sample MGYA00521269_ERZ869979 | MGnify/ENA primary metagenome ERZ869979 (study PRJEB32232, sample SAMN07284974) | human gut metagenome | biome: human-associated habitat; material: feces | host: Homo sapiens | place: Tanzania | collected 2014-04-05 ... | reverse complement strand
TTTCAGCCTAATTCTAATCAAAAAACCCAAAAAATACAATCATTTACATTAAAAACGAAAAATAATATAAATCATGCATAAAAAAATATATTTATTTTTGACCTGTATTTTTTTATGATTAAGCTAACAAAAATCAGTGACAGAAAATTATATTTATTAAACATTGGAGGTAAAAGAAAATGAAGAAAAAAATCGTTAGTGTATTACTCACAGCAACCATGCTCGTTGGCCTTTGTAGTGGCTGCGGAAAATCAGGGGGAAGCTCAGAAGCTAAGCAAAATGAAGATTCTAACAAAATCACTTTAATGACACAGGACACCACTTATGGAAAAGCATTTGATGAATATATCCAGAAAGCAGAAGAAGCAACCGGTCTGGAAATCGAAACAATTGCGTGTCCAACCAACACAGACGACCGTCAGGCCAAAATCACAACCATCCTTTCATCCGGAGACGACAGCATTGACGTCATCACAATCAACGATGAAATGATGAGTGCATTTAAAAACACCGGATACTTAGAGCCACTTCAGGATACGGTTATGACACCGGAAGTTATGAAGAATTTCCCGGAAAAATATATGAAGGAAATGACAATGGTTGGCGATAATGCTTATTCTGTTCCTTGCTTTATGGATATTCTTGCTTTCTGGGTAGATGAAGAAAAGATGGCAAACGCAGGTCTTACTGAGATTAAAACAAAAGAAGACTTCGAGAAATATGTAGAAGCAAACTCAGCAGACGGCAAATACGGATATGGCGATGCATGGGAAAAAACTTATGTATTTAACTCAATCGGAACGTTTGTAAACTTATTTGGCGGAGATTACTATGATTGGACCAACCCGAAAACACAGGAAGCGGTAAAATTCATGTACGACATGATGAAGAACAATGAAACTCCGATTTCTCAGCTTGCCGATCAGTATGACCCAATGATGCAGAAATTCTTTGATGGCGACTACGCTTCCATCTTCATGTATGTAGGTGCAATCCAGACTTTTGTTAATTCCGGAAAATATGGTGCGGATAAACAGCACATTGCACCTATGCCAACATTTGAGAACAAAACTGCTTATATGTCTACATGGGGCTATGTACTGAACAGTGCTTCCAAAAATAAAGCAGCCGCAGAAAAATTCCTTAAATACGCAGCCAGTGAACAGGGCGAGCTGGATTACACCGAAATGACTTCCAGACTGCCGGCAAGAACCGATGTATTGGAAAGCGATGAGTTAGCTGCAATGGATCTGCCAGGTTTGGATGAAATCAGAGAATACGTAGCAGATACTGAACTGCTTGCGCGTCCTATGGCTCCTCAGGCAATGGAATTCATCAGTGATATGGGTTCTTTATTCCAGCAGTATGTATCTGATGAATTAACACTCGATGAATTTTGTAAAAAGGCACAGCAATCTGTTGATACTTATGTCGTAAAATAAAGTCGTTCATATCGTATCTCAGAGATTTCACAGGAGGTAAATAGCAATGAAAAAGAAGACAAAGGGACTATGGATTGCATGGCTTCTGGTACTTCCGGTAGTGATTGTACGAGCATCTACAACACTTTATCCAATCATTATGACCTTTATCAACAGCACTTATGACATGAGTTTGTTAAAAGGAACTGACTTTCAGTTTATCGGATTAGGAAACTATATTAAAATCTTTAGCGATCAAAAATTGTTATCTTCTATTCGATTTACTGTAATATTTACGGTAGTATCCATGTTCTTCCATCTGATACTCGGCGTAATTCTTGCATTAATGTTAAATATGAAGATTAAAGGTAAAAAATTCTTGCGTACTATTGTACTGATTCCATGGGCAATGCCAATGGTAGTAGCCGGACTTGCTGCAAGATGGGCATTCAACGACGCATACGGATTAATCAATGATTTGATCCGCAAATTTGTTCCTGACTTTCACTTTGACTGGCTGGTGCATGCAAATTCTGCACAGGGCGCAGTTATCGCAGTTGACTTATGGAAAGATTTACCATTCTTCGCAATTTTAGTACTTGCTGCACTGCAGTTTTTATCCGCTGACATTTATGAAGCGGCAAAGATTGATGGAGCCGGACCGATTCGTTCCTTCTTTTCCATCACACTGCCAAACATTATGAAAACAATATTAAGTCTTTCTATCTTCTTTACTATGTGGCGATTGACAAGTTTTGACTTAGTATATGCGATGACCTCAGGAGGTCCTGGAGATTCAACATCATTACTGGCATATCGAATTATGCAGGAAGCCTTTACAAACCTGAATCTTGGATATGCATCTGCAATCGCAGTTTGCTTGTTTATCGTTATGACCATTTTAAGCTTTATCCAGCTTAAGGCGATAAAGAAATTTGATTAAATATAGAAGGAGATGTGGAAAATGAAACCAAAAAACAAAAGAATTCTGGCATCTGTATTCAAATGGATTTTAATCTTGATCGTTGCCTTTATTATTTTACTTCCATTACTTTGGATTTTTACATCATCTATTTCGCCGGCAGATGAATTGTTTAGTTCCCCAATTCACTATATACCGAAGCACCCGACACTGGATAACTATATCCGGATCTTTACACAAATGAATCTGGGCGAAAAGATTTTAAATACCGCAATTATTACCGTATGCTCATTAATCTTATCAACTGTAATCTGTTTGATGTCCGCTTATGCCTTTACTCGTTATTCCGGAAAAGGACTTACTCTTGTATATGCTGCAATCGTGGCTTCTGCTTTGATTCCGGGAATCGTAACCGCAAGACCATTATACGACTTAATGAAACAGTTTGGATTAATCGATACCTTCCCAGGCTTGGTTATCATGTACACCAGTGCGTTAATTCCATTTACCATGTTAATCTTAGGCAACTTTTTAAGCGAAATTCCAGTTTCAATGGATGAAGCCGCAGAGATTGATGGTGCAAATATGTTCCAGAAACTGTTCTATATCACGCTGCCTTTAATGAAACCGGCAATTGCAACAATCTTAATCATTAATTTTATCAACTGCCTTAACGATTTGTTTACACCATTGTTTTTTGCACAGAAAATAGAAGTACTCAGTGTTGCGATTACAACAATCCCAAGAGAAACCTCATATAGTATGCCATGGGATTTGATTAGTACCGTTGGATGTGTTATCCTGTTACCAATCGTTATCTTTGTATTAATCTTTGAAAAACAGATTATGGAAGGTGTCATGGCAGGCGGTGTAAAACAATAAACGGAGGAATTGATAATGTCAGATATTTTTAGATTAAAGAATGGAAGAGCCAGAGCGATAAATGCAGAAAATCCAACTGGTGAAAAAGGAAAGGGCGGGATGGCAGCAAGCCATCTTGGTCCTTCCAGAAAAGGAAGCCCATGTTTAAGAGATATTATGCCAAATGAAACGGTCGTATTAGCCGAAATGGATGGACCGGGTATTATCCAGCATATCTGGATTACGGTTGATAATAAAACATCGGACGCTGATTGTTATGTGCTTCGCGATTTAGTGCTTCGCATGTACTGGGACGATGAGGAAACTCCATCTGTTGAAAGTCCTTTAGGTGACTTTTTCTGCTGCGGTTTTGCAAGAGAATGTCTTGTGACTTCTATGCCGATTTCTGTCGTTCCAAACAGAGGCTTTAACAGCTATTTTGAAATGCCATTCCGCAAGAAAGCAAAAATCACTTTGGAAAATCAGCATGATAATCCAATTCCAGCTTTCTTCTATCAGGTAGATTACTGTTTATACGATGAGTTACCGGAAGATACCGCTTATTTTCACGCACAGTGGAGACGTCAAAGAATTACTGAACTTGCAAAGGATTATGTAATTCTGGACAATGTCAAAGGAAAAGGCCATTATGTTGGTACCTATCTTGCTTTGACAACACTTGAGAGATATTGGTGGGGCGAAGGCGAAGTTAAGTTTTATATTGATGGCGATGATGAATATCCAACCATCTGCGGCACCGGAACCGAAGACTATTTTGGTGGCTCCTGGAGTTTTGCACACCAGGTAAACGGAAAGACGGTAGAACAAACTTATAACTCTCCATTTTTGGGATATCCTTATTATTCCGCACATGATGAACTCGTGCATAACCCATATCATAATGATGACTGCCCACCAATGCGAGGCTTTTATCGCTGGCATTTAATGGATCCGATTTGCTTTGAAGAAGATTTAAAAGTTACGATTCAGCAGATTGGAGTATGCTACAAAGGCCTGTTTGAACGACAGGATGACGTTGCAAGTGTTGCCTATTGGTATCAGAGTGAACCACATCAGGCATTTGAACCGCTGATGGATAAGAAAGGCAGATGGCCTAGATAAGAAACTTCTTTAAATACAAATAGAACCTGCTCAAGTAAATACATACCTGAGCAGGTTCTATTTATTTGTTTTCTTTATGCCTTAAAAATTGACATATGACGGCAACCCTCCGGAATTGTTAGCTTTGCTGAAATATTTTCCCAATGTGTAAAATCTTTGCTTTTGATTGCCCCATATTTGCCTGTTCCAAAGGAATCATAAAAGATATAATATTCATCCTTTTCATACAACAACATCGGTCCTTCACTTCTCCATTCTGTAAGGATCGATGAAATATTTTCATACGTGCCACATGCACTTGCCGATGTTGCGGTTCGCAGTGCACTATAAGGAGAGCCAGGCGCATTAAACAATCTCTCATCTTTAAATGCCATATAATAAGTATCCCCTTTTTTCAGCACAGACGCATCAATTACCGGATATCCTGGGTCAAAGAAGAGTTCCGGAGCCGAAAAATGATATAAATCCCGGCTCTTCGCACACCAGATACGATTACTGTCCTCATGCTCACTGTTTTGAAAACGAAAACTTGTAGACCATATCATACAATAGTTTTTTTCATCTTCATTCCAAAAAATTTCCGGTGCCCAACAATTATACACATCGCTTTGAGCCTCTCCAAATAAACGGATATCTTCCTGTTTTGTGAAGTTCTGCAAATCGTCTGATGTACAGTGACCGATTGTATTGGAATACCAATTATTTGTATAAAAAATATGCCATACATTATCTTGATCTCGCATTAAAAAGGGATCTCTTACGATTTGTTCACTTCCTCTGAGACTAAATACCGCTTTTCCCTGATACATATCTTCCCAATGAAGTAAATCTTCACTACACGCCAGGAAAACTTCCGGTATTTCATCTCTAAAATATGCCATATAATACATCGTTTCACCTCGCTGCCTTTTATTTTTACAATTTACAGTTCCAGCTCTACCTGATTGCGATCGCAATATAATTCCCCATTCTTTACTACAAGCTCTGCAACTTGAATTGAGCTTCTGTTACGTCTGTACTCTGCAATAAAATCATGCTCATCCAACTTATACGTTTTTTCCGGATGGGTAAAATAAAAGATATATGCCCGCTCATTCACTACCAGTACATCTGCATGAGCGGCACTTACTCCGTCATCTGCCCTTACTCCGCCCTCTTTCAAAATGTTACTGCACCTTATCCAATGTTCACAATCATCACTTCTATAGACTCCTAAGCCATCCCATGGATCTGTGATCATCCAATAATATCCTTTGAAATAGAATACATTAGGTCCTTCATGTGCGCAGTCTGTAATCTCAGCACCTTTCACATTCCAATGATAAAGATCCTCACTTATTGCTGCGTAGGTATGGCTTCCGTTACGTTCATCCTTATACCACATTTTCCATGTTTGATCTGGCAGCTGAAATACACATGCATCAATTACTCGGTCTGATGAAAGCTCTATTTTACCTTCATATTTCCAATTCCACAAATCATCACTTATATAATGTAAAATTTTTCTTCCAAATTCCCATGTAAGAGGAATCCCTCTTACATAAGAAACGTACATATGATATTTTCCATTTTCTTCCAACACTTCAGGCGCCCAGAAGGTATTTCTGCCTGGTTCAAACTCTAACCCATTTACCGCACCTCTGTATACCCAATTTGCTCCGCCATCACTGCTGCTGGCCACTCCAATGTCTGTGCCATGCATGAAAGAAACCTGATGATTTGGTCCCCAAGCTCTTCGGTTTGTATAAAAAATCCACCATGCCTTCTCTTTCTTGTTCCATATAATTGTTGGATCCGCAGCTCCGTCGTAAATCGGGTCCTGAAATAAAGGCGCCTTTGCTATGATTTTCATCTTACTATCCCATCCTTCTTTAGCCTTTTACTGCACCGCTGGTAATACCTTCTATGATATGTCTCTGCATTGCAATATAGAAAATTGCAATTGGCAGTAACACGATTACCATTGTACACAGCATAACCGTCCAGTTATTTGAAAATTGACCTACTCCTTTATAAACTTCCATGATTAATGTAAATTTATCAGAAGAACTGATAAACAAGTATGGCATCATAAAGTCATTCCATATCCACATCACATCAAAAATTACAATTGTTGTTGTGACCGGTTTTAATAATGGAAATACAATCTTCCAAAACAACTGCCATAAATTTGCACCATCAATTCTTGCGGCTTCTTCCAAGTCTTTCGGCACACCTCCAAGAAATCCCTGATACATGAATAATGCAAAATTACACCAACTTGAATATAAAACAATCATACCTACCACAGAGTTTTGAAGCCCCAGTTTACTCATTAAATTAAATAACGGAATCATCGTTGTCTGCGCCGGTACCATAAACCCAACTAAAAAATACAAAAATAAGAACTTTGTAAGTTTATTCTGATGTCTGTTAATTGCATAAGATGCCATTGAACCAATTATGATAATAATACATACAGAAACAATTGTAATAATCACTGAGTTTTTTAAACTGCTCAAAAAATTGATCGAATCTAATGCCTGTCTATATAAATCCAGCGTAAAGTTCTTTATCGGCAAAGACATTGGAGACAGCGTTGCGTCCTGCGGTTGTTTAAATGTATTTACCAACAAGTAATAAAACGGAATAAAAATGATTACGCACAGGCATAACATAAGAATCTCACCGATTTTAGCACTTTTTTTCTTCTTAACCATATTATTCCACCTCTCTTTTCTTCATTGTATTCAACTGTACAATACTAATCACAGCAATAAATACAAAGAATATTGCAGACATTGCAGTTGCTTTTCCATAAGATTTCTCTACAAATCCTGTTTTGATAATAATCTGAGAAATCATCGTTGTTGAAGTACCAGGTCCACCATTGGTCAATGCAAACGGTAAATCAAAAATTTTCATAGAATTCACAAGCAATAACATTACACTTACCGTCATTGCTGAAGCTAACATCGGGAATGTGATATAACGAAACTTCTGCCATGTATTTGCCCCATCAACTGTAGCCGCTTCATAATATTCTGCCGGAATACTCTGTAACTGTGCCAGATAAATACAGGCATGCCAACCTAATACACTCCACAGATTTACCATAATAACAGAAAACATTGCTGTTTTCGGTGTAGAAAGCCACAGAACCGGATCTACTCCAAACAAGCCAAGGAATTTATTTAAAAGCCCGCTGCTTGTCGGTGCTAAAATGTATGCCCATAAATATCCCAGGATAATCGCACTTGGTACGGACGGGAAAAAGAAAATCGCTCGCTGAAGATTTCTGCTTTTCATCTTTGAATTTAAAGCCAACGATAACGGAATTGCAAATATTGTAGTCAGTATCGGAAATACCAGACTGTAAAATAACGTATTCAACAATGCACTTTTCATAGATTGATCGGATAACACTGCTTTAAAATTTTCAAGCCCCACAAAACTTAAGTTACTCATAGAATATCCGTCCCAGTTTGTGAATGAAAGCCAGATTGTCTGGAGTAACGGATACATCGTCAACACTGTATATACAATAAATGCCGGCACAATAAATGCAAGAAATGGCAATTCTTTTTTCAATTTTTTATTCATAATCTCACCCTTTCCCTAAATTTGGGTACAAAAATAACTGCTGCACAAAAATCGTCCTATACAGCAGCTATTTCTGTTGCTTTAAATTCTTCTTTTACAAAAGTTTCTATATCGTTTTTTCAAACTATTTATTTAATTCTTCCATTTTTTTATCCAGTCGCAGGGAAATATTTTCCGCTGTATCGGCTCCGGTAATTGCATCCTGAACAGCAGTCAATAATTCTTTATAAATTCCTGAAGAATTTTTCCATACAATCTGGCTCAGATAGAAATTACCTGCTACCGCATCTTCTTTAAATGCATCGATTACACTGCCCAGCTCATAGTCAATTCCATCTACAACAATCACATTGTTTGTTACTTTCTGCCATTTTAAAATATTTTCATCTCTGGACATAAACTCAATAAACTTCTTGCACGCTTCTTTATTCTTAGAGGCAGAACTAATTGACAGCCCTACATTTACCGCACCCGGTGAAACTTTATTTCCATCCTGATCTCCTAACACAAACATTCCATAATTCAAATCCGGATTCTTGTTTTTCAGATCATTAATCGTCCAGGTTCCTCCATGCATCATTGCAGCTTGTCCAGTTACAAACATATCCTGAACCTGATTGCTGTTTAATCCAAGTGAAACCTGACTATACAGCCCAGAATCAACCATATCTTCATACCATGTCTTAAATGTATCGGTGTATTTTTCTTTAAATGTCGAATCTCCATCATTGATTTTTTTATCACTCTCTCGATCCTGACTGATTACACCGCTGTAATATAAGTCCATTGGCAGATTATGCACATTTTCAGAATCGTCTACATAAGGCTCTACACCTGCCTTCTTTAATAACTTACAGTCTTCTACGAACTCATCCCATGTCTGCGGTTCCTCTTTGATACCTGCTTCTTCAAACAAGTCTTTGTTATAAAAGATTCCTGCAACCCAGGCATCCGGGGAATATGCATAAATCTTTCCGTCTTCTCCATAAGTCTCCGATACTTTCGGATCAATTCTTTGGAAGATTTCCAGATCACTGATGTCCTCTGCAAGCCCTTTTTCCATAATTTCCTGCTTATTTTCGGCTGCTGTAAAGAACATATCTGTCATCTGTCCGGATGCTGCCAGCACACTGAATTTATCCACGTACTGCTGTACCGGCGGAGCATACTGAAGATCGACTTTGATTCCCTCTTCCTTTTCGAACTCATCCAGAAAATCTTTCATGTAATCTTCATTATACCAAGACAATAAAGTGATTGTATCTTCACTGCCTTTCTTTGAAGCTTCACTGTTTCCTTCTGACGAACTTCCTGAAGCACCACATCCTGTCATTCCAGCTACCATACACGTCGCTAAGCCCAATGCCAAAACTGTTTTCCTTCTCATTTTTTCTTTCCTCTCTTCTTTCTTTGATAAACTTATTATAGAAAAAATGATTCTAAATTAACATTCATAAAAATATTCGTTTTTTATCTTTAAATACAGTTCGCACTTTTTTATTTGCACTTTACTCCGCTTTTCTTTTCATTTACTATGAATTTTCCGGTATGCCCTTGGCGACATTCCATAATAAGCTTTAAATTTTCTGGAAAAATAATACTCATTATCATATCCTACCTTGTCAGCAATCAACACAATCGTATCATCTGTCATTCTCAAAAGATTCTGCGCTTTCTCCATCCGAAGCTGAGTAACATATTCCCAATAGCCTATTCCCATTTGGTTTTTATACATACTTATAAAATAATTTTTGCTGATTCCAATCTCATCTGCAACCTGCTGAACAGAAAACTCTTTTTCACAAAAATGCTGGTCTGCCATAATTTTTGCCTGCATCGTAAAATTATTAGCACGACCGGCTTCATTTATCTGAATCACTTCAAATACTTCGCTAATCTTTTTTATCACATATTGTTTCAAACTCTCCGCGCTATATACCTGATAGATATCTTCCATTCTTACATTACGCAATACAGAAGTGGTATCTATTTCTTTATACTTATTCAGAGCCAATTTAAAACACAATAACAGTTCCAATACACCCTCTTTTAATTTTTCCGGACGCACCTTCTTTTGCGCCGCAAATTCAAACATTTGAATTATATACTCTTCAAGAATTTGAGAATCTTTCTGCAGCAATGCATTTCTAATTATGCTTTCACGTTCTGAGTTTACTAAATCAATATCCCTATAAGGCATCTGCTCAATATTATAAACCTTTTCTTTTGTTTGATAAAAACCATAATTATCAAATTCCAAATCCGGGTTTTGAAAGCTTTGTTTTTCTGCAGCTGTGGCATCTTCCGACCAGCGGTATAATTCTATATGGTATTTCTGGTTTTCCAGTTCTTCCATTAAACTGCTTAGCTCATTTTCTGAATCTGCCTCCATAATCAAATAGAGATATCGTTCTACGAGCACACAGCTTTCAATTCTCCAACTTTCAAAATTTGTTTCAAACAGCTTCTTTATCGTTTCCGCATGCTCTTTTATTCCTCTATCTTTAATAAGAATTCGAAATAATTCCTTTTCTCTTGAAAGCTCAGAAGTTTTTATACTTTCATTATCGCCATGCACCCATTCTTTCAGATTTATTGCCAACTCGTTATTAAAGCAGCTTTCCTTATTTTTTTCTCTATGATCCAGATTTTCCTTCACCTGATTTACAATCTGATTTAGCATCACTCTGCTCACCGGCTTCAAAAGAAATTCCTGAACCCCATATCGAATTGCTTTCTGCGCATAATTAAATTCACCATATGCACTTACAATCACAATCTGAACCGTTTTGTCTACTTCTCGAATCCAACGGATACATTCTATTCCATCCATCATCGGCAGCTGAATGTCCATAAAAATCAAATCCGGCTCTAATTCTTCATACTTTTTTAATGCTTCCACACCATCCGCAGCTGTTCCAACAATCTTGAATCCTTTTGCCTCCCAGTCAACTAATTTTTCAAATAACTTATAATTTCTTATTTCATCATCTACCAATAATACTTTATACATCCTGCAATTCCCCCTCGGCGCGTATTCGTATCAGCACATTCGTATATTTTCCTTCTTCACTATCAAATGTAATTCCACACAGCGCACCATACACAATCTTTAGTCGACTATTTGTATTTGCAACTCCAATTCCCATTGCAGAATTATTTTTTAATTCTATTTGTAGTTTTTCAAGTTTGTCCGGTGAGATTCCAGCTCCATTATCATATACTGAAAAACAAATGAACTCGCCTTCCTTCCATATTGAAATTTCGATTATTCCTCCGGAAGTTGTATTTTTAAATCCATGTTTGAAACAATTCTCTACCACTGGTTGAAGAATAAACTTAATCGTAGAATATTCTAAAACCTCTTTTTCATATTCTATCCTATATTCAAAACGATTTTCAAAACGTTCTTTATAAAAAGTCAAATAGTTTTCAATGTAAGCCACTTCTTCCTTAATCGTTACTTTGTCGCGTTTTCGTTCCATGGTATAACGCAACATTTCACTCAATTTTTGAATCATCACTTCAATCGCTTCATTATCAGACATTACTGCTTCTGTTTGAATCAACTGAAATACGTTATATAAAAAATGCGGATTAATCTGGTTCACCATCATCTCAAGTTCCATTTCTTTCTGATTTAGCTGAACCACATACACTTCCTGGATTAATTTATCTATCTTTTCAGCCATATCTTCAAACTTCATCGCAATTGTATAGATTTCCCTTGGCGCCTCTTCATAAACACTTTTATCTGTTTTTTTCAGCGTTCCATCAAAGGATACAATTCTATTCAATAACAGATCATACGGATGCTTTATTTTATTCACCGAATAAGTGGTAATACAAACCAACCCCATCAAGACACCTATTGATATCAATATTACAATCATCATCCATTTTATTGCTGGTTTATAAATTATATATTTGCTGTTTTCTGCCAATACTCCCCAACCACTATTCTTTAGAAACTGATAAATATATATTTTTCCATTATATTCAATTTTTTCGCTTTTCTCTATTACATTAGGTGACGTTAATATACTTTGTAAATATTCTTTCTCTTCACTGCTTACACACTCTTTTAAATCATATATGATATTACCATTTTGATCTGTCAGGAAAAATGCTCCATCTTTACTATCTTCTGTATCAAAATAAGTTTTTATTGCATTCATGCTATATTCATAAAGTATATAGCCCAACACTTTATCATTTTCCGACACACAATAAATAACGCTTAATACATCGCCTGAATTTTTCATGTAAAAAAAGTCCGGCGAAGAATGATATTGATATTTTATTACATATTCCTGCTTTAACGCACTCTGAAACCATTTCTGCTCTGTAAAATTATAATCTGCCTTTACAAGGTTATTCATACTGTAAACTGTTTCATTATCCGGGCTTATAATCACAATATCTCTGACATAATCATAAAATAAATTTATGTTATTCAAATAATCGTCAATGTTTCTGATATCCTGCATCCATTCTGCTGAATACTTAGGATGATGCCCTTTCAACAACCGAAGCACTGAGTTATAAGACCCCAGTGAAAGAATTGGATTTGTAATACTTTCCATCTTTGATTCTATCGTTTCTGCTATAATTTGAAGTTGATTTCGCTTCTCTCTTAGGACATTATCTGTCATTGTATTTGTGAGATACATTACAAAACAAATCGTCATTAAAATAATAGCTGTCACAAATACCGCCGATACTCTGAATGCGGTTTGGACAACAACTGACTGATTCTTTTTTCTTCTTCCCATTAACAAACTTCACCTGCTTTAAACATTGTTTTGTTCTTGACTCTTTTTACTAAAGCGTGGAAGTTTTTGTTCATAGAGTTCTTTCAAATCTTCCACTGCCAGCTCGGGCTCCATTGTATGAAACATCAAATAATTTGCATATCGAATTCCTTTTTGACGCTTTTTTTCACTGGCTTCTTTCATTTAAACTACCCCAACCGACTATGTCGGATGAGGTAGTTCAAGGCTGATTTAAGTATAATATTTGTTATATTTATCGTCAATCTTTTCTTAATTGCAACACAGGCATGCAAAGAGTTTCTTCTTCGCATGCCTGTGCTCTGTCTTATCATTCTATTTTCTTACTTTTAATGCCTCTCTCAGCTGTCTTTCTGCACAATTATGTCTGCTTATTCTAAATCTCAGCTCATTTTAATTTTCTACTTGATTTTAAATCTTTGCTAAACTTTTACCCTCCCACCTTATAGCAGCGGTACTATCACATTCACCCAGAACCAACTCACCGGCATCACAAGCACCATAGACGGAATCATATCCGCAACCGGAAAATCGTGAATTTTTGCAATTCGAAAACCAGTAGCAAGAAGCAAAAAACCGCCGCATGCCTTAAAGTCTGCAATCATATCCGGCGTAGTCAGTGGGAAAATAAATTTCGCTGCTACAAAGATTACCAAAAAAATCACGCACTGAGGAATTGCAACCACAGCAATCACCATGCCTAAAGTTCCTCCAAAAATCATCGCAGTGAAAAAATCCAGAATTGACTTAGAAATTAAAATTGTATGATCACCGCTCATTCCAGAGTCCAGTGCACCATAGATTCCTGTTCCACTGGCACAAAACAACACAATGATTGTTACAAGCATCGACATGTACTCTTCCCTGGACATTGATTTATTTTTATTTGGAAAAAGTTTTCCCACCGGTTTCTCCATGCAAACCGCCCCAGTGTTAATAATCTCTCCCAAATTGACAGCCAAACCAAAAGCAGTCCCAATAATCACTGCAAAAATAACGGCAGGCATATTTTTCATAAGCCCAATGGAACTGACACCCATTCCCATTGAACAAATGCCAAAAATCTTGGTAAGCTCCGAGTTAAGCTTCGTAGGCAATTTATGCCCGAATAATGCTCCAATCACACCGCCGACAGCAATTGACAAGGCATTAATTATCACTCCTATTGGCATATTTTGTTCTTCATCTTCCTAAAATTCAAAAATAAATACAGTGTAAAACATTCCGTCACACTGCAAAATTGACAATTCGAATTCTAGTTTATCACAAAATCATTTTCAATGTAAGCTTTTTCTTTTTCTGAAGCTTATGTTCAAGAGAAATAAGCCTCTAATAATTCCTAAACGCGTTTTAAATAATCGCCATTAAAACCGTTCCCGCTGTAATAAACAAAATGCCGACTGCCGCTTTCTTTGTCAGCCTCTCATGAAATACAATCCACGAAAAGGCAATCGTCACCAGCATACTGAGCTTATCAATCGGGACTACCACACTTGCTGGTCCCTCTTGTAATGCCCGATAATAACAGAGCCATGACACTCCCGTTGCCAATCCCGACAGACAGATAAAACAGAATTCTTTCTTCTCTATCGCCTTTATCTCTTTCTGTTTTCCGGTAACAAACACCATGAGCCATGCCATAAGCAGCACCACCGTAGTACGGATTGCTGTACCGAGATTGGAATCAATCCCTTCGATTCCAATCTTCCCCAAAATAGAAGTCAGACTGGCAAATACCGCTGACAGCACCGCATAGATCAGCCATCCGCCACTCTTTTTCCCGGAATCTGTTTCTATGTCCTTTTTCGTTATCATCATCATAGTTCCGATTCCAATCAGTACTATAGATACTATTTTTGTTCCTATAATCCCTTCGTGAAGGAAAATGAGCGCCAAAAGAATAGAAAGTACGGTACTGGATTTATCAATGGGTACAACCTTATTGATGTCCCCTTTCTGAAGGGCATGGAAATAGCACAGCCACGATGCACCTGTCGCCAATCCTGACAAAACAAGAAACAAAAGCGTCCGACCATCGATCTGCGTTATCCCACCCCATGTTCCGGTAATCAGCACCATGAGCCATGAAAACAACAATACCACTACGGTTCGGATGGCTGTTGCCACATCCGAATCCGTTTTCTTAATTCCGCATTTTGCCAGAATCGCCGTGATTCCCGCAAAAAAGGAAGAACCTATCGCATAAAATATCCACATACTGTACATCTCCCTACTTATTCAGGCGGTATCCCGCTTTTTCATTTTAAATTAAGCAATGTTAAAAGTAAAGCAGAGAATGTCCGATGAACTTAAAAAGTGCAAAAAAAGAAACACCAACCACTAAAAGTTAGTGTTTCTAATATCGTTGTGCTACTTGAAAATGAATTATTATATTCTAATTACTTTTTCTCTATTACCGTTATTATGCAATTCTATCCTAAAACTCCAATCGAATCTGTCTGTCAAGTCTACAGTTCCTTCAGAATTTCTCCGATATCTTCATTCATGCAGACAGACTTTCTCCTTATTTCTTCCGGTGCATATGCTTCACTCTGGTTCAGACACACATAAAATGCATGTTGAAATGTGTTTGTCATCTGCCAGAACGGATATTTTATAATACCAGGAGTATTATATCCTACACCAAGTTCAAGGAACACTATTTTCTGCTTTTTATGATCCTGTATAAATTTCTCGTACCGTTCTGCTGCCTGGTGCCATCCCTCATCTTCAACAAATGTCTGATCCGATCTGAGATTCATACTCATCGGCTTGCCACAGCGCGGGCAATATGGAATCAGACCCGTTGGAACCGTAAGCTTTATTTCTCCGTCTTCCGGTTTTTGCAGTTCCCCGTCTTTTATCTGAAATCCCTGACTCAGCACCATTTTTTTAATCGCATCTTCATTGTCATAGGTTTCCTTATGGCAAGGCTCACTACATTGAAACAGACCATAATCTCCCTGTGTATAAAAGATTCTGTTTTTAGCAAATCCTGCCTTCTGAAAACAATGATCTACATTTGTCGTCAGTACAAAATAGTCTTTTTCTTTTACCAGTTCATACAAGCTCTGATATACCGGTTTTGGCGCATCCATATATCTGTTAATATAGATGTATCTGCACCAGTATCCCCAGTGTTTTTCCAATGTTTTATATGGATAGAAGCCTCCCGAATACATATCAGAAAATCCATATTTCTTTCTGAAATCCGAAAAATATTTTTCAAATCTTTCACCGTTATACACAAAACCGGCTGATGTGGAAAATCCCGCACCAGCCCCAATTACAACAGCATCTGCTTCCCCAATTTTTTCTTTTATCTGTAATATCTTATCCGAGTAACTGTTTGTAGAGTCGTTCATCTTCCTCTTTAAAAACATTAAATATCACCTTTATCTTTGATTTTGTCTTTTCTTTATATTGCTTTACTGTCTGTACTGCAAGCTCGGCAGCCCTTTTATTCGGGAACATAAACACTCCTGTCGAAATACAACAAAAAGCAATACTCTTTACTTCATTCTCATCAGCAATCCTAAGACATGACTTATAGCAGGATATCAGTAACCGCTCATGTTCCTTTGTCAGCCTTCCTCGTACAATCGGGCCAACTGTATGAATCACATAATCACAGGGCAGATTAAACGCCGGAGTGATCTTTGCCTGCCCTGTCGGTTCTTCCTGTCCCTGTTTTATCATCATATCATTGCAATAGTTTCGAAGCTGAATTCCTGCATAGGTATGAATGCAATTATCAATACAATTATGGCAAGGCTGATAGCAACCAGTCATACCGCTGTTAGCTGCATTTACGATTGCTCCCACTCTAAGTCTTGTAATATCGCCCTTCCAGATAGAAAGATCAGGTTGTACCTCCCTGATATCTGCCAATGTGACAATCCCCTTCTTCTCATTTTCTTCTGAAAGGTACGCATCCTGAATCTGCAAAAATGCAGGATCAATTTTCTTCGGCATTCTTATATTCATAAGCGATCTGAGTAACATTTTCTGCTCGCCTGCATCTGATGGGATCTGCATGTTCTCATACTCTGGTCGCTCTTTCAGCAATTCCTTAATTAAATACTTTCTTCTGTCATCTTGATTCATTTTCGGATCACCGCTTTCACCGGACAGTTTTCATAACAGTTTCCACAGTGCAGACAGTGCTCCTGCCGAATGACAAAAGGTGTTCCTTTCTCGATACATTTCTGTGGACAATGTTTCATACATTTCCCGCA
>ERZ869979.229-NODE-229-length-16999-cov-3.645491_pt1 | contig 16999 bp, 14 predicted proteins | sample MGYA00521269_ERZ869979 | MGnify/ENA primary metagenome ERZ869979 (study PRJEB32232, sample SAMN07284974) | human gut metagenome | biome: human-associated habitat; material: feces | host: Homo sapiens | place: Tanzania | collected 2014-04-05 ... | reverse complement strand
CCGCCTGCGCGCTGCGAACGCGATGGATTTCGATGACCTGCTGGTGCGCACGCTTGAGCTTTTGCGCAGCCGTCCTGAGGTGCTCGAAAAGTACCAGGAGCGCTTCCGCTACATCAGCGTGGACGAGTATCAGGATACGAACCACGTGCAGTACGAAATCGCGAATCTGCTCGCCGCCAAGTACAAGAACCTGATGGTTGTGGGCGACGACGACCAGTCGATTTACTCCTGGCGCGGTGCCGATATCTCCAACATCCTCGACTTCGAGCAGGATTTTGCCGACGCCAAGGTGGTCAAGCTCGAGCAGAATTACCGTTCGACCGGCCATATCCTCTCGGCGGCAAACGCCGTGGTGCGCCATAACTCGCAGCGCAAGGATAAGCGCCTGTTCACCGCTGCGGGCGACGGCGAGAAGATCCAGGCCTACCAGGCGAGCGACGAGCGCGATGAGGGTCGCTGGATCGCCTCGGAGATCGACAAGCTTCACGATGGCGGCACGCCGTACGACGACATCGCCGTGTTCTACCGCACCAACGCGCAGTCGCGTATCTTGGAAGATATGTTCCTGCGCGCGGGCGTGCCCTACAAGATTGTGGGCGGCACGAGGTTCTTCGACCGCGCCGAGGTACGCGACGTGATGGCCTACCTCAAGATGGTGGTGAACCCTGCCGACGAGATGAGTGTTAAGCGCGTGATCAATACGCCGCGCCGCGGCATCGGCTCCACGTCCATCCAAAAGATCGAGATGCTGGCCGCGTCCAATCGTTGCTCGTTTTTTCAGGCATGTGAGCTCGCTTGCGCCGAGACGGGCATGTTCTCGGCCAAGGTTCGCAACGGCCTAGCCGATTTCGTCAACATCGTACGCCGCGGTCGCCGCATGGACGGTGAGCTCAAAGACGTGGTCGAGGCTATCGTGGAGAGCGCGGGCCTCATCCAGGCGTATCGCAGCGAGGGCACGATGGAGGCGGAGGGTCGCGCCGAGAACATCCAGGAATTCATGGGCGTAGCAGCCGAATTCGAAGAGAGCCACGAGGATATCGAGGGCACTTTGGAGAGCTTGGAGGAGCTGCGCGCTGCCGGCGTCGGTGACGTGCCGCAGGCCACCTCGGTCTCTTTGCCCGCAAACGCGCCTCTGTGCCGAGCGCGGCGCAGGCTGCTTCGGAGATCGAGCGCACCTATGGTCCGCTGGCGTGCAAGGCGCTGCCCGCATTGATGGAATGGCTTGCCCTTCGCTCGGACCTCGACGCGCTCTCGGGCCAGTCGAGCGCCATCACCATGATGACTATCCACTCGGCAAAGGGCCTGGAGTTTCCTGCCGTATTCGTCGCCGGCATGGAAGAGGGCATCTTCCCGCACGTACACGACTTTGGCGGCAGCGATGATCCGGGCAAGCTCGAGGAGGAGCGTCGCTTGGCCTATGTCGCCATCACGCGCGCCCGCAAGCGTCTGTTCCTGACGTATGCGGCCACGCGCCGTACCTACGGCTCGACCTCGGCCAACCCGCGCTCGCGCTTCCTCAACGAGATTCCGTTTGAGGACATCGAGTTTAGCGGTATCGGCTCTGCCGGTTTTGAGGGCACGGGCTGGGAGAAGCGCGGCGACCGTCACGGCACCTTTGGCTCGGGCATGGGCTCGGACATGTATGGTGGCAAGGTGTTTGGCTCGCGCACGCGCTCGACCGGCGGCTCCGGATCGCGCGGCGGATCGAGCTTCGACGATTTCTTTGGTGGCAGCAGCTATGGCACCGAGCGTCATCGTGGCGTTTCGCCCGATGCCGGCCGCGTTGCCTCGACCTTTGGCTCGGGTGCACCGCGTGCCAAGAAACCGTCGTCCAAGGTGTCGCCGACGGTGGAGCGCAAGGTCGATCGCGCCAGCGCATCGCAGGACTTTGCCGCGGGCGATACCGTGAGCCACAAGACCTTTGGCACGGGTACCGTGATCTCGGTCGTCGGAGACATGATCGAGGTCCAGTTCGAGAAGACCGGCCAGACCAAAAAGCTTATGAAGGGCTTTGCGCCGATCGTTAAGCTGTCGTAGTCCCAGCGGACCCGGACAGGCGCCAAGGACAACGTCGCCTGCTCGGACAGTCCTGCGCAAGACGGAGGCCACATTAAGTGGCCTCCTTTGCGTGCGGAACTCGCGATCGACGTTGTCCTTGGCGCCTGTCCGGGTCCTTGGGTAACGTTGCTTGCGTGCATCGCTCTGCTCGATCGCTTTTTTGTCTGGAAAACCGGGTGGGCTGATAAATAGATATGAGCAGGGGCTCCCCCGTTGATGAGCGGGGGAGCCCCTTGTTGCGTTTTGAATGGTTCGCTGGGCTTTGGTGATTGATGGCTTTATACAATTCAGTATAATTTCAGATATACACTAAAATGTAACTGAAATGAAAACGGTGATAAGGCATGTTGCTAAGCTGTCTTCCCAAAAGGCTCTTCTCTTTGGAGCTTGCCATCGACTTAGAGCCGGTAGAGGTACAGATTCCTCGCATGTATCTTGAGCGGTTTTCGCTTCGCTTGGCACAGCTTGGCGCGTCCGAGCCAGGGCGTTTTATTGTTGCTGAACCAAAAGAACCACCCAGTGTGATTTCGGCTCGAAATCTTGTCAATGCGGTGCGCAAGGTCGATACGCGTCCGGTGGCAATTTGCTGGGACGCTATGGATATAGGCTTTATGCACGCGCTATCTTCGGAGGGAATCGCGTATATCCGAGATGAGCGGAATGCGTTTCTGCCGTTTATGGGAGCCGTTATTTCCGATGAGGCGCTGGGTGCTTCTCCCGCAGCTCCGCTTTCGTCCCAATCTCAAAGAATCGTCCTAAATCTCATCGCGGGGCGATGGGTTGACTGCTCCGCCGGCGACTTGGCACGTCTATGTGGCAAAAGTGCGGCAAGCGTCAGTGGCTATCTTTCGGAAATCGCCGCTATTGCTCCCGGGCTTATCGTGCGGGATGGCAAAAAGCGCATGTTGTCCGATGCTGATTTGTCGACCGAGGCTCTGTTAAATGGATTCGAGGACTATCTTCGTACGCCCGTCGTTGAGCATATACGGCTCAAGAGGGCAATCGACAGAGCAGAATTGCGTGCCGTCGATGCGCTGCTATCCGGCGTGTCTGCTCTTAGTTATATGTCCGATCTCGCTCATGACGACTCCGCTCCGACCATTGCTCTCGAAAAGTATCAGGTGGATGCCTTAAAAGAACATTTGGGTGACGGATGGCTGGAGGCCCAGTGGTATGAACCAGCGGCAATTGAAATTGAGGTCTGGTCGTATCCCGTGGATGAACCGTCCGATATCAGTTTTGACACAACGGGTTTGCAATGTGTTGACCCATATTCCTTATACGTTGCCTGCGCAAAAGCGGACTACAAAGATGATCGCTTGTTTGATGCGATTGAGCAGCTCAGGAGGACGATATGTCAAAAGTAAGGGGAATAGAGCGATTTGCCGAAGCCATGAGCAATTGCAAGGGCGGCTACGTTCTTATTGGCGGAGGCGCTTGCAGCGTCTTATTTGACAGGGAAGGCGATTCATTTAGGGTCACTGAAGATCTGGATATCGTCGTAATCGTTGACGAAAAAGGCATTGAATTTGCCACTGCGTTGTGGTCATTTATCAAAGCCGTCGGATACGAGACCGGAAAGGTTGGCGATGGAAAGTGTACTTACTATCGGTTCTGTTTGCCCGAAGGGTCAAGGCGGGTCCTAGACTATCCAGGTCAAATCGAGCTGTTTGCTCGGCATCCTGATTTTGTGCTTGAAGATGAAGCAAGCGAGGTGGCGCCCCTCTCCTTTGACGGGGCCGTATCAAGTCTCTCGGCAATTATTCTCGACGATGGCTACTACGAATTTATTCGCGACAACGCAATGAACGTAGGGGGCATTACGTTACTCGATGCGCTCCATATCATTCCCCTCAAGATGCGTGCGCACATTGATATCAACAGGAGCTATGAAGAAGGGCGTCATTGCAACGATATAGATAGACGGAAGCACCGTTCAGATGTTGCTCGACTTGCTGGCTTACTGTCACCCTCAGCCCGTTTGAAGCTATCGGAGCAAATGAGGGCTGATGCCGAGGATTTCCTTACGGACTTTGCTTCATATGTAAATCGGCAAACCAACCGTAAGGAAACCCCGCGCCCCACCCCGGCAAGCGCTTGGGGACCGGTCGATTACAGGTGGCTGATGATCAGCTTCATGGTGCCCTCGAGCTCGATCTTTTCCACGGTGGACGGCGCCAGCAGGTGGCTGCCTTTGTGGACGGGGTCGCCGCAGACGGTGCCTTTGCCGTTGATGACCGACAGGCACATGAAGGGCCAGCGCTGTTCCAGGGTCTTGCTGCCATCGACGCGCACGCGATCGACGGTGTAACAAGGGTTGGACTCAAGCTCGGTCACGCCATCGACCTCGGGTGCGGTCACGGTGCCGTCGGTCGGAGCCTGAACATCAAAGTCGATGCAGTCCAGGCTCTGCTCGATGTGCAGCGGGCGCAGCTTGCCGTCGGTGCCCGGGCGGTCGTAGTCGTACAGGCGATACGTCACGTCGCTCGACTGCTGCGTCTCCAAAATCAGCGTGCCGGTCTTGATGGCGTGCACGGTACCGGAGTTAATCTGGAAAAAGTCGCCCTTGTGGATCGGCAGCACGTTGAGCATGTCGTCCCAGCGGCCGTCCTCAATCATCTGCGCGGCCTCGGCGCGGTCATGTGCCCGCTGGCCGACGATGATCGTGGCGCCGGGCTCGCAATCCAGCACGTACCAGCACTCGGTTTTGCCCAGGCTGCCGTTCTCGTGCTCGGCGGCATACTCGTCGTTGGGATGGATCTGGATCGAAAGGTCGTCCTTGGCGTCCAGGATTTTAATGAGCAGCGGGAACTCCTTGCCCTCGCAGTTGCCAAAGAGCTCGCGGTGCTCGGCCCACAGCCACGACAGCGTGTGGCCGGCGTACGGACCCTCAGCAATCTGGCAATCGCCGTTGGGGTGCGCCGAGATGGCCCAGCACTCGCCGATGGGACCCTCGGGAATGTCATAGCCAAAGACGGTCTCCAGCTGACGGCCGCCCCAAATCTTCTCGTGGAAGATCGGCGTGAGTTTAATCAAATCGGACATGTGCATACCCCCATCAGGTTGTGTGGGCGCCGTGCAAAACAGTTCAAAGCGAGCGCCCGCCGGATTACAAACTTAAGCCAACGTCACGTTGTGCAGCTCAAAACGGTCGCCGACGTTGCGCGAAATCGAGTACTCAAACGCGGCTCCGCTATCCAAAAAGCCAATTTGTTTGAGTTCGAGCAGGGGAGAGCCGGGCTTGGTGTTCAAGCGCTCGGCTTCTTCCTCGGTTGCCGCCACGGCACGGATGGCGCGGTGAAAGCTCGAGATCTTAAGCCCGCATTGCTCGCGGATATAGCTGTAGACCGACGCGTACAGGCCCTTTTTCTTAAGACCCGGAATCAGCTCGAGCGGCATATAGGTGTACTCGATAACGATGGGCAGGCCGTCGACCTCGCGTACGCGCACGATGTGATAGGCAAAGTCGTCTTCGGCCATTCCCAGCTGAGTGGCAACCTCTGCCGGCGGATTGACGATCGAGAAATCGTAGACCACCGAGGCAACCTTTTCACCGCGATGCTCGTAGGTAAAGCCCTGCGCGCGGTCGTTTCTGCCTTGGAAAAACGCTTTGCCGGGAAGCCCTGCGGTGTCCTTGACGTAGGTGCCCGATCCGCGACGGCTGGTAACAAGACCTTCCTCGGTAATCTGCTCAATCGCTCGTTTGACGGTGATTTTGGAAACGCTATACAGCTCGCAGAACTCAACGACAGTAGGCAGTTTGTCGCCTGGTTTAAGGGCACCATCCTCGATGCTGCGACGAATATCCGCAGCTATCGATTCATATTTGGGAATCATGGAACCTCCCTTCCAGCTCGATTGAGTATAAAAGAAAGTATATTCAACATCTAAGTATCTCTATTACATTTTGGAAAAGTTTCGAGAAGGATATTATTAAAAGTCGCTTTACTTATTGAGCTAGAGCGCTCTAAACAGAAATCCTCAATGGTTGTTGCATCGAGCAAAATGCATCGCTTGGAGACGAAACCGAGTTGCCCTTGCGTTCAACGGGCAAGATCCCAGAGGGCTGCATTTCCCCAGATAAAACCTGCCAAAACAAACCTGTCCCTTTTTGGCAGGTTTTTGCCTTGGGAGCGGTACTATACAGGCAATGTTTAAACGAGAAAGGTGGGCTCCCATGGAACCTAAGCAGTACTACATCGGCATTGACGTCGGCGGCACTTCGGTTAAGGAGGGCCTGTTCGACGAGGATGGCAATCTGCTTGCCAAGGCCAGCGTGCCCACGCCTCCCATCGTCGACGCTGCGGGCTTTGCCGCGGTGACCGAGGCTATCGACCAGGTGGTCGCCAAGGCCCAGATTCCACGCGCCTTTGTGGCGGGTATCGGCCTGGCCGTTCCGTGCCCCATCCCTGCCTCGGGCGATGCCAAGGTCAAGGCCAACATTGCCATCAACCTGCCCGAGCTGAGGATTGCTATCCAGGAGCACTGCCCCGATGCGGTCGTGAAGTACGAGAACGACGCCAACGCCGCAGCTATGGGCGAGGCCTGGCTCGGCTCTGCCAAGGGCGTGCAGAACGTCGTGATGGTCACCATCGGCACTGGTGTGGGCGGTGGCGTCATCATCAACGGCGACGTGGTGTCGGGCGTTGTGGGTGCCGGCGGCGAGATCGGCCACATGTGCCTGAATCCCGATGAGGAGCGTACCTGCGGCTGCGGTGGCCATGGCCACCTGGAGCAGTATTCCAGCGCGACCGGCGTGGTGAGCAACTATCTGGCCGAGTGCAAGACTGCAGGTGTCGAGCCCATCGAGCTCACCGGTCCCTCCGATTCCAAGGACGTGTTCCAGGCCTGCCGCGAGGGCGATAAGCTCGCGCTGGCTGCGGCCGATACCATGGCCGACTACCTCGGCCGCGCCCTGGCGCTCATCGCCAACGTGGTCGATCCCGAGATGTTCCTGATCGGCGGCGGTGCCTCCGCCTCGGCCGACGTCTACCTCGACGCCGTGCGCGAGCACTTTAAGCAGTACGCGCTTTCCGCCTCGCGCGAGACGCCCATCGAGGTCGCCTCGCTCGGCAACGACGCCGGCATCATCGGCGCCGCCTACGTAGCCCTGCGCGCCGCCGGCAAATAGCTGGTGCAAGGGGGTCAGGTTACTTTGCACCAACATGGTGCAAAGGTGACAGACTCGGCCCCCAGGCTTGCCCCAAATTGCGCCGCGGCCCTTCTGTCTGCGAAGGCTCGGCGCCAGCGTGCTACCATAGCTACGTCCAAGTACACATATCAAGTGGAGGATATCCATGGCAAACGTTCTTGTCTTTGGTCACCAGAACCCCGATAACGACGCCATCATGAGCGCCGTCGTCCTGTCTCAGCTGCTCAACCAGGTTGAGTATGCCGGCAACACCTACGAGGCCTGCGCCCTTGGCCAGCTTCCGGCCGAGTCCGCCAAGCTGCTCGCCGACGCCGGCATTGCCGAGCCCCGCGTGATCGAGTCCGTCGAGGCCGGTCAGCTCGTCGTCCTCACCGACCACAACGAGTCCGCCCAGTCCGTCGCCGGCCTTAAGGACGCCACGGTCTTTGGCGTTGTCGACCATCACCGCATCGGCGACTTCGAGACCGCCGGCCCGCTGCACTACATCTGCCTGCCCTGGGGCTCCAGCTGCACCATCGTCACCAAGCTCGCCGGCGTGCTCGGCGTTGAGCTTTCCGACGTCCAGGCCAAGCTGCTGCTCTCGGCCATGATGACCGACACGCTCATGCTCAAGAGCCCCACCACTACCGATGTCGACCGCGCCGTCGCCGCCAAGCTCGGCGAGCAGGTGGGCGTCGACCCGGTCAAATTTGGCATGGAGGTCTTCCTCACCCGTCCGTCCGGCTCCTTCACCGCTGCCGAGATGGTCGGCAACGACATCAAGATGTTCGAGCCCGCCGGCAAGAAGCTGCTCATCGGCCAGTATGAGACCGTCGACAAGACCCGTGCGCTCGGCATGATCGACGAGATCCGCGAGGCCATGCGCGCCTACGCCGCCGAGAAGGGTGCTGACGGCATCGTCCTGTGCATCACCGACATCATGGAGGAGGGCTCGCAGGTCCTGCTCGAGGGTGAGACCGAGGCCGCTCGGAAGGGTCTGGGCATTGCCGACGAGCACGACGGCGTTTGGATGCCGGGCGTCCTCTCCCGCAAGAAGCAGGTCGCTGCCCCCATCATGGCCGCCTGCTAGGTTCTTTTGACCTAACACCGACGACCGGATCGCGGACGCTCCGCGCTCCGGTCGTTTTTTGTGCACGCGCCGCGTTGTCTCTTGGACAGGCGTGCCCGAGCCGTTGAGCAAATAATGTTCAACCTGTGGTTCCGCTTTTCAGCCGAGCTTGCGCGCTTGTCGCGCAGGGTAGGCTAGATGCAAGCGTAATACGTTGGAGCGCGGCGCCGCCACTTGGGCGGGCCGTGCTTTTTTAAGACGGGAGCCTTCCCGTGAAAGGAGCCGCCCATGGCAGCACCCGAGCAGCTGTTCAACGTCCGCGAGCGCAAGCGTTTTGAACGTCACGACATTTGGGAGCGCATCGCCGAGAACGGCACGATTTCTGCCGCCGTCATGGTGTTTGCCGCCATCGCCGCCGTCATCTGCGCCAATACCGATGCCTACGAGGCCATCCATCACTTTTTGGAGACCCCGCTTTATGTGGGCCTGGGGCATTTTACGGCCGGCCTCACCGTCGAACTTTTCGTCAACGACTTCCTCATGGCGATCTTCTTTTTGCTGGTGGGCATCGAGCTTAAGTACGAGATGACGGTCGGCGAGCTCAAGAACCCGCGCCAGGCCATGCTCCCCATGCTGGCCGCCGTGGGCGGCGTCGTCGTTCCCGCCTGCATCTACCTGATCTTTAACCATGCCGGTGCTCGCAACGGCTGGGCCATTCCCATGGCAACCGATATCGCCTTTGCGCTGGGCGTGCTATCGCTTTTGGGCAATCGCGTGCCCAACGGCGTGCGCGTGTTCTTCTCGACGCTCGCCATCGCCGACGACCTAATCTCCATCGCCGCCATCGCCATCTTCTACGGTCAGAGCCCCAACCCGTTTTGGTTGGGCGCCGCCGCGGTTGTGACCTGCGCGCTCGTGTGGCTCAACAAGACGCAGCACTACCGCTTGGCTCCGTATACGGTGCTGGGCCTGCTGCTGTGGTTCTGCATGTTCAAGAGCGGCGTGCACGCCACGCTCGCCGGCGTCATCCTGGCCTTTACCATCCCGGCCAAGTGTGGCGTTAAGCTCGACAGCCTGACCGACTGGCTGGGCGAGTGCCTGCCACTGCTCGACGACCGCTACGACGACGAGGCGCACATCCTGGGCCAGCACGACTTTACCGTCTCGACCACCAAGGTCGAGCGCGTCATGCACCGTGTGACCCCGCCGCTCATCCGTATGGAGCGCCTGATTTCCACGCCGGTCAACTTTGTGATCCTGCCGATCTTTGCCTTTGTCAACGCGCAGGTTCGCCTGGTGGGCGTGGACATGAGTACGCTGCTGACCGACCCGGTGACACTCGGCGTGTACTTTGGCATGCTGCTGGGCAAGCCGATCGGCATCTTTGGCATGACGTTCGCGCTGGTCAAGCTCAAGGCCTGCGAGCTGCCGCATAACGTCAACTGGCACATGATCGCCGGCGTGGGCATTCTGGGCGGTATCGGCTTTACCATGTCGATTCTCATCAGCGGCCTCGCCTTCCCGACGGCCCAGTTCGAGGTTCTGGCTGCCAAGGCCGCCATCCTTGCCGGTTCGGTCACCGCTGCCGTAATCGGCATGATCTACATGAGCGTGGTCTGCAAACATCCCGCGCCCAAGGACGAGTAAGAGCGCAAAAACAGGGGCCGGACATGCCCCGGATGCCCTCGTGTGCAAAAAACGCCGTTTGTGAGTACTGTCACAAACGGCGTTTCATTTTACGTGCGAAAAATAATGGACATAATCATGCAATCTGTACGTTAACGAGTGAACAGTGGATCAGAAACTGACGATGAGGTCCTCATAATGAGAGCGAACAAGGCCAAAGCGGGCCGTTTTTGCCTAAAATCGCTGCTACTAAAAAGGTAACAGTACTCATATTTGCCCTTTTTTGCACACAGCACCTAGAACGGACCTCGCCAGAGCCGGGAAATGGGTTAGATGACGGGCATCGAGGCCTATTCCACCGTTCCGTAGACGGCGCCCCAGCCGTGAGCGGCCAAGGCGGAGTTGAGCTGGTCGCAAAGCGACTGGCGATCGTAGTAGCCGGGTGGCAAGAGGTTCACGATTTCCATGAGGTCGGGCGCCAAGTCCAAGATCTCGGCCTGTACGATCAGGTCCAGGCGGTCGATGGCGCGGCGATCGTAAAACAGCCCGTCGACCAAGCGCTGCAGGTCGCCGAACTCCTCGGCCTGAAACGAGCCGTATTCCATAGTGCCTCCTTGGGCGCGCCACATCAGCATGCGCGCGGCGATTCGTAATTCATTGCGATGGACTTAATCTATCACGGCTTCATAACGTTGCGGCGGTGGCGGTCTATACTTAGACGAACTGCAACGTACCGCTTCGCGAAAGGTCGCACCCATGCAGACGATCTACCAGAAGATGGAAACCACCGAACTCGATGCCGCCATCGAGGCGCTCAAGGCCGAGGTCGCCGAGGTCAAGGCCAAGGGCCTGGCGCTCGACATGGCCCGCGGCAAGCCGTCGCCCGCCCAGGTGGACATCTCGCGCCCCATGCTCGATATCCTCAACGCCGACGCCGACCTACACGACGGCAACGTCGACTGCTCCAACTACGGCTGCTTTGAGGGTATTCCCTCGGCGCGCAAGCTGGCAGGGGAGTTCTTGGGCTGCCCCGCCGAGCAGACGCTTGTGCTGGGTTCGTCGAGCCTTTTGATCGAGCATGACATCGCCGGTATGTTCTGGCGCTGCGGCTCCTGCGGCAGCGAGCCCTGGGAGGCCTACGAGGCCGCGCACGACGGCAAGAAGGTCAAGTTCCTGTGCCCCGTTCCCGGCTACGACCGCCACTTTGGCATCACCGCCGACCTGGGCATCGAGAACGTCCCCGTCGCGATGACCGACAACGGCCCCGATATGGACGAGATCGAGCGCCTCGTTGCCGCCGACGACTCCATTAAGGGCATCTGGTGCGTGCCCAAGTATTCTAACCCCACGGGCATCACCTTTAGCGAGGATACCGTGCGCCGCCTGGTCGAGATGCCCACGGCAGCGCCCGATTTCCGCATCTTCTGGGACAACGCCTACTGCGTGCACGACCTGTACGACGAGACCGACGAGCTCGCCAACATCTTCGACCTCGCCCGCGCCGCGGGCACCGAGGACCGCGTGGTAGCCTTCGCCTCGACGTCCAAGATCACCTTCCCGGGTGCCGGCATCGGCTTTATCGGCGCGAGCCCCGCTGTCATCGCCGAGTTCTCCAAGCGTCTGAAGGCCGGCCTGATCAGCGCCGACAAGCTCAGCCAGCTGCGCCACGTGCGCTTCCTCCCCACCATCGAGGCGGTCAAGGAGCACATGAAAAAGCATGCCGAGTTCCTGCGTCCGCGCTTCGAGGCCGTCGAGCGCAAACTCACCGAGGGCCTGGGCGACACGGGCTGTGCCACCTGGACGCACCCGCGCGGCGGTTACTTTGTGAGCTTCGATGGTCCCGAGGGCTCGGCCCAGAAGGTCGCCACGCTCTGTGCCGACCTGGGCGTTAAGCTCACGCCGGCCGGTGCTACCTGGCCCTATGGCAAGGATCCGCGCGACACCAACATCCGCATCGCGCCGAGCTATCCCACGGTCGAGGACCTGGAGGCCGCGCTCGACGTGCTGGTACTGGCCGTCAAGTTGGTCGCCGCCGAGCTGGCCCGCGCCGAGCGCGCCTAACACGCGCGGTCCCCGTATTATCCGCATTCTCGAGACACAAAGGAGCGTATACATGGATTTGGGTATTTCTACCAACCCCACGCCGGAGCTCTACACCATCAAGGTGACCGGCGAGATCGATATCTCTAATGCCGACAGCCTGCGTAATGCTATCGATCTGGCGCTTGAGCAGCCCACCGAGGCCGTCGAGCTCGACTTCGCCCAGGTGAGCTATATCGACTCGACGGGCATTGGCGTGCTTGTGGGCGCCGCGCACCATGCCGTCGACCACGGCAAGCGTTTTAGCTGCGTCAACGTGCAGTCCCCGGTGATGCGCGTGGTTCAGCTGCTGGGTGTCGACCAGGAGATTTCGATCACGGCGGCATAGGCCCTGCCCCAAAAGGGCGTGCCGTTTGGCATATGTTTGTGATGCGCTCGGACGTTTTGGCGTCCGGGCGCTATACTTGACCGAATGAATAGACGAGTTCCGGCCGAATGGCGCGGTGCGGGCTCGACTCACATCGAGCCTTGGAGGTATGTGTGTTTGGTATTGGAGAGGGTGAGCTGGCAATCATCGTGGTCTTCGGCTTTTTGCTGTTTGGCCCGGATAAGCTCCCGCAGATGGGCCGCACGATCGGCCGTGCCATCCGTCAGTTCCGCGAGACGCAGGAAAAGATGACGGCTGTTGTTCAGTCCGAGATTATCGATCCGGTGAGCGAGGCTGCTTCGGCGCCGGTCAAGCCCAAGAAGGCCGCTGCTGTCGACGATGATTCCGATGCGGATGAGGATGCCGCCGAGGCTTCCGCGCCCGCCAAGAAGGAGACTTTTGCCGAGCGCCGTGCTCGTCTTGCTGCCGAGAAGGCCGCGAGCGAGGGTGCTGCCGAGGGCGAGGTTTCTGCCGAGGAGACGGAGGCCGAGGGCGCCGAGCCCGCCGTCGAGTCCGTGGCTGACGCTGCCGAGCCCACTCCCGCCGCCGAGCCGGAGCCGGAGCCCGAGCCGGCAGAGCCCACGACGGCCGACCTCTATGCCCGTCGCCCCCGCAAGCGCAAGGCCGTTGTCGACCAGCTCGCCCGCGAGCTCGAGGCCGAAGACGAGGCCGCTGCCGCCGACGCCCCGAAGGGAGGCGACGAGTAATGCCTATCGGACCTGCGCGTATGCCGCTCTTCGATCACCTGGGAGAGCTCCGTCGCCGTCTGACCATCGTGGTCGTTTCGGTGTTTGCCGCAGCCATCGTGCTGTACTTCGCCACGCCCGTGGTGCTTGACATCTTGCAAGACCCCATCCGCTCCTTTGTGCCGGACGGTAAGTTCTACATCACCACCACGCTCGGCGGCTTTGGCCTGCGCTTCTCGCTGGCCATCAAGATGGCCGTGATCATGTGCACGCCCATGATCATCTGGCAGATTCTGGCATTTTTCCTGCCGGCATTGCGCCCCAACGAGCGCAAGTGGGTCGTGCCCACGGTGCTCGCCTCGACGCTGCTCTTCTTCCTGGGCGCCATCTTCTGCTACTTCATCATCATTCCTGCGGGCTTTGAGTGGCTCATCCGCGAGACCTCTGCCGTCGCCACGGCGTGGCCCGATCTGGAGGACTACATCAACATGGAGCTGCTCTTTATGATCGGCTTTGGTGTGGCGTTTGAGCTGCCGCTCATCATCTTCTACCTGTCCGTCTTCCATTTTGTGTCCTATGCGGCCTTCCGCAGCGCCTGGCGTTACGTGTACGTTGGCCTGCTTGTGGGCTCGGCTGTGATAACGCCCGACGGCTCGCCCGTTACGTTGGGTCTCATGTATGGTGCCCTGCTCTCGCTCTACGAGATCTCGCTGGCCATCGCCCGCGTGGTCATCACCGCGCGCGAGGGCAAGGAGGGCCTGTTCGTGAGCCGTCTGGACCTGTTCTCGGACGACGAGGACGACGAGGAGTAAATCGGTATGCACGAGGTTGGCATTGTCAACGGCATACTCGATACAGTGATTCGCGCGGCGCGTGGGGCGGGGGCCTCGCGCGCCGTTTTGGTAACGCTGCGTATCGGGGATATGACCGAGGTCGTGCGCGAGGCACTCGACTTTGCCTGGGAGACGTTTCGCGACGAGGATCCGCTCACGAAGGGCTGCGAGCTCACCGTGGAGGAGATTCATCCGCAAAGCGAGTGTCTGGACTGCGGTGAGGTCTTCGATCATGACCGTTTCCATTGCCGATGCCCCCAATGTGGCGGCGCCAACGTGCGCCTGCTGCATGGCCGCGAGCTCGACATCGCAAGTATCGAAATCGAAACCCCCGACGATTAGCCCGCTAGCCATCTGGTGATGGGGTATAAAGGGGCAAAAGTAAGGAGCGCCGAGTATGGCTGAGAAAACGATTGATATCGCGTCGCCGATTCTGTCGCGCAATGAGCGCCTGGCAGATCAGCTGCGTCAGCGATTCACAGAGACGAATACCTATGTGATCAACGTGCTGTCGAGCCCCGGCTCAGGTAAGACCACCACGATTCTGGGCACCAACGAGCGCCTGCGCGACAAGGCCGGCCTGCGCTGTGCCGTCATCGAGGGCGATATCGCCTCGGATGTCGACGCCATTACCATGAAGGAAGCCGGCATGCCCGCCATCCAGATCAACACGGGCGGCCTGTGCCACCTCGAGGGCAACATGATCATGGAGGCCGTCGATGCCTTCGACCAGGCGGTTGGCCTGGAAAACATCGACGTCATCTTTATCGAAAACGTGGGCAACCTGGTCTGCCCGGTCGACTTTGACCTGGGCGAGAACCTGTCCATCATGATTCTCTCGGTGCCCGAGGGTGACGACAAACCCATTAAGTACCCGGGTATCTTCCAGCACGCCGGTGCACAGTTGCTCAACAAGGTCGATGTGGCCCCGGCTTTCGATTTTGATATGGATAGGTATACTAAGACACTCGATGACCTCAATCCGCAGGCGCCGCGGTTTGCCGTGAGCGCGCGCAAGGGCGAGGGCATGGATGCCTGGTGCGATTGGCTCATCGGGCAGATTGAGCAAGCAAGGGCGTAAGTCGGCCGCCATACGGGCGGGCGTAGCCGCAAAGACACGAGATAGGAGCCTCTTTTGAAGCTCATCATCGCCGAGAAAAACGACGCCGCGCGTCAGATCGCCGAGCGTCTGTCCACGGGCAAGCCCAAAAAGGACAAGGTGTACAACACCGCCATCTACCGTTTTGAGTGGAAGGGCGAGGAGTGCGTGACCATCGGCCTTGCCGGTCACATCCTGGCGCCCGATTTTTGCGACAGCGTGCTGTTCGATAAAAAGCTGGGCTGGTATTCGGTGACCGAGGACGGCGAGATGCTGCCGGCCGACATGCCCGACGGCCTGGCCCGTCCGCCCTACGACACCAAGCGCAAGCCGTTCCTTGCCGACGGTATCTCCATCAAGGGCTGGAAGCTCGAGAGCCTGCCTTACCTCACCTGGGCGCCGGTCATTAAGCTGCCGGCCGAGAAGGAACTCATTCGTTCGCTCAAGAACCTGGCTAAAAAGTCCGACAGCGTCATCATCGCCACGGACTTTGACCGCGAGGGCGAGCTCATTGGCTCGGACGCCCTCAACAAGGTGCGCGAGGTGGCGCCGGACCTGCCGGTTGCCCGCGCCCAGTATTCTTCGTTTACCAAGGCCGAGATCACGCAGGCCTTCGATAACCTCGTCTCGCTCGACCAGAACCTGGCCGACGCCGGCGAGAGCCGCCAGCACATCGACCTCATTTGGGGCGCGGTGCTCACGCGCTACCTGACGCTCGCCAAGTTTGGCGGCTTTGGCAACGTGCGCTCTGCCGGCCGCGTGCAGACGCCGACGCTCGCCCTGGTGGTCGAGCGCGAGCGCGAGCGCATGGCGTTTGTGCCCGAGGATTATTGGCAGATTCGCGGCATGGGTGCCGCGCAGGGCGCTGCCGAGGACGACCGCTTTAAGATTGCGCACAAGACGGCGCGCTTTACCGACAAAGATGCCGCCGAGACGGCGTACGGCCACGTTGACGGCGCCACGACGGCAACCGTTGCCGCGGTGACCAAACGCTCGCGCAAGCAGCAGCCGCCCACGCCGTTCGCGACGACATCGCTGCAGGCTGCCGCTGCGGCCGAGGGCATCTCGCCTGCGCGTACGATGCGCATCGCCGAGTCCCTCTATATGGCCGGCCTCATCAGCTACCCGCGTGTCGACAACACCGTGTACCCTGCGACGCTCGATCTGGGCGCCGTGGTGAGCGACCTGGCAAAGATCAATCCGGCCCTGGCGCCCGTGTGCAAAAAGGTGCTCGCCGGTCCCATGAAGCCCACGCGCGGCAAAGTCGAGACCACTGACCACCCGCCCATCTACCCCACGGGCGCGGCCGACCCCGACAAGCTCCAGCCCGCGGCGTGGAAGCTCTACAACCTGATCGCGCGCCGCTTCCTCGCCACCCTTATGGGCCCGGCGACCATCGAGGGCACCAAGGTCACGCTCGACGTCGCCGGAGAGCCCTTCACCGCAAGCGGCAACGTGCTGGCCAAGCCCGGCTTCCGCTCCATCTACCCCTATGGCCTCAAGAAGGACGACCAGCTCCCCGAGCTCAACGTCGGCGACGTGTGCGACGTCGAGTCGATGGACTTCGCCGCCAAGCAGACCGAGCCGCCCGCGCGCTACAGCCAAGGCAAGCTCATCCAAGAGATGGAGAAGCGCGGCCTGGGCACCAAGTCCACGCGCGCGAGCATCATCGACACGCTCTATCAGCGCAAATACCTCAAGAACGACCCTTGCGAGCCGTCCCAGCTGGGCATGGCGATTATCGACGCGCTGCACACCTACGCGCCGCGCATCACCACGCCCGAGATGACGAGCGAGCTCGAGGAGGACATGAACAAGGTCGCCGAGGGCGCCGACACCCAGACCGACGTCGTCAACCACTCCCGCGCCCTTCTTGCCGGGATGATGGACGGGCTCATCGAGCACACCGAGGATCTGAGCGAGGCCATCGCCGATGCCGTGACCGCCGACGCAAAGATCGGTGTGTGCCCCAAGTGCGGCAAGGACCTCGTGGTCAAGACCTCCGCAAAGACGCGCGGCAGCTTCGCCGG
>ERZ869979.228-NODE-228-length-17031-cov-4.153356_pt1 | contig 17031 bp, 18 predicted proteins | sample MGYA00521269_ERZ869979 | MGnify/ENA primary metagenome ERZ869979 (study PRJEB32232, sample SAMN07284974) | human gut metagenome | biome: human-associated habitat; material: feces | host: Homo sapiens | place: Tanzania | collected 2014-04-05 ... | reverse complement strand
CCGGAGTGACTGGAGTTCAGACGTGTGCTCTTCCGATCTGATCCATGAATTCTGCAACAGGATGCAGATATCTTTCGAGAAGATTTCCTCAGAGGACTTCTCTGCATTTCTGCGGATACTAAGTTTGTCCAAGATGCTCAAAAATCCCAACAACATGAGGGGAAAGGCCAAGTCTCAGCCATACTATGCGCCCAAACGTAAGAAACGCAGGTAACAAAGAAGCCATCCACCGTAAAAAGTGAATGGCTTTCATGCTTTCAGGCTATACAACAGAGACTATTTATTTTCGCCCCGCTGCACCTGTTCGTGGGCTTCCTGCTGGACAAGTAGCCCAGCTGAAAAGCCATACTTGAAATGGCTCTCGCTTTCCTCGCATTGGGCAATAGCGTTCTGCGCCCGGAGTTCCTCCACTAGCGCATAGTCCTCTTTGCTGAGCCGCTGGGATAACTGCTCCATCAACGCTGCACAGGTTTGGACTGCCTTGCGGTATTCCGGTGACGTGGGAACAACAGTTTCACAGGGATAAAACTCCCCGTTATACATGGCTTCCAAAATCATTGCGTTCCCTCCCTCAACAGTAGACCAACTCCGCCAGGACGATTTCCTCGGCCCGGCTGCGAATGCTGTTCATGGCTCCAACCCAGGCAAACTGGTCACAGATTTTCAGTTCCTCGGTAACGCTCTCCGCTGCCTGCATCTGCGAGATGATACACCTCAGCCGGTCATCGACCTGCTCATTCAGATCGGCAAGATACGTCCAGAGTTTTCCCGACAGAAGCAGTTCATTGTACTGGCCGGGGCGATATTCTTGCAGAAACGCCTTGTGCATCCGGCCCCACCGCCCAATGGGGCGGCTTTCCTCCAGCAGCTTCAGATCGGGGATGTAGTAGTCTCCCACCAGCGTGTAGCTGATGCCGTTTTGATGGATTTTCTTTGGTAAATGATCCATGTTCGACCTCCTGTATTCAGTTTTTTCAGAATCCAGTTGATCGTGTCCCTGTTCATAATAAATTCAAGGCAACTGAACTTTTCACGAACAAGTATGGCATATCATGGCCAAGCTTCTGGAACGATGTGCCATAAGACGGCGAGTTACCGTGGGTATCCGATGTGTTGAAGCTGTCGATGGTCTCTTTGCCAAGCGCTTCGGAAAGTTCTTTCAGGGTAGTCGGCTCGCTGCCGCCCAGAAAAATTTGCGCGTCCATGTTGCCCACAATCGTATCCGCATTATCTTTGTAGATAGCTTTCAGCTGACTGCGGGTCTGCAAGACAAGGCAGGCTGAAATCTCACGGCTGCGGATGGTAGCCACCAGCTTTTCCAACTGCGGAATCTGCCCGATGTTGGCACACTCGTCAATCAGACAGCGCACATGAACCGGCAGTTTACCGCCATATTGGTCATCAGCCTTGTCGCAGAGCAGGTTGAACAGTTGGGTGTAGATCATCGAAATCAGAAAATTGAAGGTGCTGTCTGTATCGCTCATGATCAAAAACAGCGCTGTTTTCCGGTCGCCAAGCTCGTCCAGCTCCAGTTCATCGTACATCGTGGCATCCCGAATTTCCTGAATATCAAAGGGCGCAAGGCGTGCACCGCAGGAAATAAGGATCGATTTCATCGTTTTGCCGGCAGCCAGCTGGAAAAGACGGTATTGCCGCACGGCAAAGGAGTTCGGTTTCCGCTTACTGAGTTCTTCAAACAGCAAATCCACGGGATTCTGATACTCTTCATCGTCCTCTCGGACTTCCATGGCATTGAGCAGCTGCAGCAGCGTTGCAAAGTTTTGTTCTTCCGCCGGTGCCTCGTAATGCAGATACGCAATCAACGCAGTATAGAGCAATTTTTCGCTTTTTTCCCAGAACGGGTCGCCTCCAGTCCCCTCCCCTTTTGTATTGGCCATCAGGGTTGTAACCAGTTTCAAAATGTCCTTTTCTTCGTGGATATAAGCGAAGGGATTATAATGCATTGACTTGTGGAAATTGATGGTGTTCATCGTCTTAATGAGGTACCCCTTCTTTGCAAGGGCATGTCCGCACTCGTAAATGAGACTTCCTTTCGGGTCCGTAACCACGAATGAAACCGGAAAGGTCTTGGAATCACACTGCAGCAGGTTCGGCTTAATAAAAAATCTCGTCTTACCACTGCCGGAACCTCCCACTACCAGAACATTTTTGTTCCGCGCATTCTTGGGGTCGGGTGGACGGTTGCTCATCATCAGGCGTTCAGTTTTCGTCAGAATGATGTTGTCCTCGAACTTCGGAGCCTGAAACGGCTCAATGTCCTTGGCATTGCCCCACCGGGCTGAACCGTACTCCATGCCATGCCGGTATTTCTTTGCATTCTTGCTTTTCAGGTAAACTGCAAGCCGAAGCCCGGCACCGCAGCAGATACCCACCAGAATGTCCAGCGGATGAAGGCTCGGCAGCGGATTTGCAAAGGCCACCGGAATCGTGCCCATCAGAGACAGAATCTTATCTCCCATCTCTTTGCCTTCGGCCAGCCGCCATGCCTCACCGAAATTCGTTGCCGCAAGTCCCAGCAGAAAGTAGGGCAGATACAGAGCCAGCAGCTTGGAAAAATTCTTTTTCATAGGCCAAGCTCCTGATCTTTGTTGCGGACTTTATCGGGAATCGCCGCCACCGCCTGCACCAGTTCCTGCAGTTTTGCCAGCACAGAAGGCCGCTTGGTTTTGTTCAAAACCGAAGCCGAATATTCTTTGAATGCCGCGCTCAACGCATCCGTGTCCTGTGCCTTGAAATAGACCATATAGCGGGGCGGCGTGCAGGAAATATCCTTTTGAACCGCATAGTCAATGTGGTAGCGCTTGGCATATTTCGCAAAGCCTTTGATGCCGGTTTTCTCGATTTCCACATTGGTCACACCCCGGTTTTGCCGAATCAGGCGCTTCATGCTCTGTTTTCCCTGCGAAGCATTCTTGTCGTACTGCCGCAGCAGAAACTGCGCACCTTTTAGGAAAGTCCGGGCCGTCAGCTTTGTGGTTGAAATGGCAAAGTTGACTGTCTTGTGTTCAACTTCCTCCTGCATTTATACCACCCCCTCTGCAGGAATATCTCCTCATCGTTCGTGCGCCGCCGGGGGCTTTGCTTTCGCTGTTTCCGGCCGCACATTTTCGTCCGGAACGGGCAGCACCAGCATTTGACGGCCCAGGCGCATAAAAGTTTCCGGCTGATGAAAGAGCTCCTCGTATTTCTGCGTCAGCTCCGGGGAGAGGGATGCAAAATCCTCCTCGCCCAGACCCACCACCAGAAACGTTCCGGCAACCACATCATAGGCCTCACCGCTTTCATCCCGCAGAGCGCGGTTCAGCGGCAGCCCCATGAGCTTGCCGTCATCGTTGTAAACGATGGCCACCGGGTCTTCAAAAGGATAGCTTGCACCAATCGAGCCGCCGACCGCCTGCTGCAGCGCTTTCAGGTCATTGTCAATCTCAATCGGCTTCGGGTGCTGCCCCGGTGCGATTTGCAGCACCGAAAGGGTATTCTTTTCCTGTTCCATCCGTATTCTCCTTTACCGTAATCGTAATTTCTCCGGTTCGTGCCGCCTGCATCAGGGAAGCGGCAAAAAAGCCGCAGAAAACGCCCAGTTCAAAGAAAGCAAAGCCCACAAAAAAGCTCATCATTGCGGCCTCCTCAGTCCAGGCAGATGCAGTTCAGGTTCTTGCCGTCGGCCATAAGCGCCATGCTGTGCTGCTCCAGATACTCCTGAATGCAGTGCAGGTCGCCCATCGTCAGGGAGACATACTCGCCTTCCATGTTGAAGCGGACGAAGACGACCGGGCCGGTCAGGTAGCGCTTGCCCGACAGCTCCAGCACCTGCTTGGGGTTGTAGCAGCCCGCCACGGGCAGCTCCTTGGAAATGCCGAAGGTGTCATCCGTCTCGTCAAAGCAGGGCAGAATGCCGGGCGCTTCTTCCAGCAGAATGGCGCTCAGGTCCCTCGCCGGGCCGACTGCCGCCAGATAAACCTGCGGGTCACCGTACTTGCGCTCCGCAATGTCGCTCATCTTGTTGAAGAAGCCGGAAACGGCACGCTCCATGCCGTCGATTTTGCGGCTCATGTTCTCAATGGTCTTTGCGGTCTTGAAATCAATCGTGGTATTCATAGTCGTTGTCCTCCAAAATTTTGCAAAAAAGAAAAGACCTCATGGGTCTTTCAGTTCCGATTTTTCAGCGTTCGTTCTGACGCTGTTGTCTGCGCTGCCACTGTTCCAGCAGCTTGATGATGACATCTTCCATCTGCCGGGGCGTTTAGCTGCGGGGAAAATACTTTTTCAGGGTATTGTTTTTGATGACCACCTTATCCAGTTCATCCTTTTTGGCTTCCCCCATAATGGCAAAGGTGGCCTCATAGGTGAGCTTTCCTTCCTGCGCCAGCTTTTTCATTCGCTGCGCCTGCGACAGGGACGGCGCGTTTTGGGTCTCGTCCATGGCCTGCAAAAAATCCCGCTGTTGAGCCTCGTCCAGATAGGACAGTTCCACAGCGGGATTGAAGGAGATTTTCTTTTCATCTACAAGGTCGAGCAATTCGGAAATGAGATTCGTCAGGCGGATGAAGCGCTGGACTTGTTTTCGACTTTCTCCTGCGTCTAAAGCAACTTGCTCATCTGAACGCAACTTCGGGCCAATTTGGCTCGAAGTCAAATCCGACCTAGCACCTTGATTTTTTAGTGCTTCCAGCTTCATTTTGTACGCAAAAGCCCGCTCACTGGGCAGGATGTTTTCGCGCTGAAGGTTGGAATCCACCATCAATATCACGGCGGCATCGTCCGTCATTTCCCGGACGATAACGGGCAGCGTGTCCAGCCCGGCAAGCTCGGCTGCGTGCTGACGACGGTGGCCGGAGATGATCTCATACCCGCCTTCCGGGCGGGGTCTCGCAATCAGCGGGGCCAGTACGCCGTACTGTGCCACGCTTTCCACCGTGCGCTGCATAGCCTCATCGTCCAGCACCTTGAACGGATGCTCCTTGAAAGGGAACAGCTCCTCGATGGGAATCTGCTGCACCTGCTCCCGCTTTTGCTCCTGCCGGGATTCCTCGGTGGAAAACATCTCATCGAGACCTTTCAGCGCCAAGTTTGCGTTGCTTTTCGGCATCGGCCAGCACCTCCCTCGTCAAAGATTGGTAGGCCGCCGCCACCTTGCCTTTGGGGTCATGGGCAAAGATGCTCCTGCCCTCTGCGCTGATTTCCGCCGCACGGACAGAGTGCGTAACAGGCAGTTCATCAGGCTGCTGCCAGCCCATGCTGATGGCAATGTCTGCGCAGCGGACAACTATGAATCCGCATGCAGTGCGCACAACTGGCCATAGGAGCGAAGCGACTATGGTAAGCGACCCCTGCGGGTCGGCATCCACCAGCAGCACCTTTTTGCCTTCCCGTGCAAGCCCTACGCCCAGATTTTCGCAGGTCGTGGTTTTGCCGGTTCCGCCTTTCTGATTGACGATGGCAATCGTGGTTGCTTTTTTCGACATTTTCATCACCCCCTGTTCGATAAATCATGATTGGTTTGGTTCTGGTAATAAAGCTGCATGGTCGTGGGTGCATTGTAGAGTGCAGCCAGCAGATACTGCTTCATGTTCCGGACCGGTGCGGTACTTTCCGCAAGACACTTCAGCACAAAGCGGATATGGTCTGCATTCAGCTTCATGAATCGGCTGCGCACGACCTCCGCAGGCTTGTCGTCCCCTGCCACCCGCAGCATTCTGCGTTTCGAAGAGCAGGTATCCACCAGAAGATTCACGATTTGATGGATGGTGTCCTCCTCATCCGGGCAGACCCGGAGCAGCAAGTCCACCTCCAACGACTGCATAAAATACGCTTCCAGCCGTGTGCGCTCATCCGATTCGCCCTCCGCGTCGGAAGAGAAAGGATCAGGTTCACTCCCCTCGGTTTTATTCCACTCAGTCTTATTTCCTCGTGATTTTGCCGTTTCCTGCTGCGCTGAATCCGCGGCACCGGAACCGTTCTTTTCGCGATTCCGGAAACGCGGGTCTGCAAAGTTTTTGACGTAAATCAGATTTGGTTTTCCCAGCCCGCGTCGTTTGCGCTCAATCAGTCCAAACTTTTCCAATTCCCGGAACAGTTTGGTTGCCTTGTTGTCTGCGCAGCCCAGTGCATCCATCACTTCCTGCACAGGAAAAATGATATACACCCTTCCCTGCTCATCCAGCCATCCGTTTTTCACCGACAGCCCCATGCGGTCCAGCAGGATGCCGTACAGCGTTTTGGCATCAGTGGACAGGTCCTTGAATTTTATGTCCCGGAATAAAATTTTGGGCACCCGGAAATACGAGAACATCTCGCCCGACTGCCCATAGAAATAGTCAAACATCCTGATTTCCTCGCTTGTCCTGCCTTGTCACATCCTTGACACCTCCGTTCGTAGTATGATGAAATATGTATGACTATCGTTATTTTTCTTTACAAAGATGGCCTGCCATGCTACAATAGCCGCATCTACGGCCACCAGACAACAGAAAAGGGGTATCTCAGGAGTCCGATTTTGGCGGTGTTCCTGCCTGACGTCAGGAAAAAGGGCAAGCCCTCCTTCATAAATTACAGTAACCGTTTCTGTTGCTTTGGGGAGGGGTCGGTATGTTTTTATCGCTTTTGCAATTTTTTGCCACAAAATTTCTGTATCTCGCGCTCCATCTGGATTCCGGGAGCTTTCCACGGCCGCTGACCCCAAAGGAAGAGATCGAAACCTTTGCCGCACTGCGGGGCGGCGACCCGGCCGCGCGGGAAAAGCTCATCCGGCACAACCTGCGGCTGGTGGCTCATATCACCAAAAAATACTACGCCCAGCCCGGCGATCAGGAAGACCTGATCTCCATCGGTACCATCGGCCTGATGAAAGCCGTGGATACCTTCGACACTTCCCGCCGGGCACGCTTCTCCACCTATGCCAGCCGGTGCATCGAAAACGAGCTCCGGATGCACTTCCGGCGGAACCGGAAGAACAGCGGCACGGTCTCCCTGCAGGAGACGCTGGAATCCGGGAAGGACGACACCGCACTGACTTTGGCGGACGTATTGCAGGATCGCTTTTGCATGGAGGAGAACTGCGAAAAGCAGGATGAGTCTGCCCGGCTGCGGCGGCTCATCGAAGGGCTGCCGGCACGGGAGCGGAAACTCATCCTGCTTCGGTATGGGCTGGCTGGCCAGCCGCCGCTGACCCAGTTGGAAACGGCACGTCTGCTTCAAATCAGCCGCAGCTACGTTTCCCGCCTCGAGACACACGCGCTGGAGCAGTTGAAGGCCGGCTGGGAACAGGCCGGGTAAGCCGGAGCGTTTACCGCTCCGCCCAGAAGCGTTCCAGCTCTGCTTGCAGTGCCTCCGCTCGGCGCAGAACGATCCGGTGTGCCCAGTGCTTCGGGAAGAGGCGGGCGTACTCGCTGCGGGTAAAACGGTCGTCCAGCAAAAGCACCACGCCCCGGTCATCCTGCGTCCGGATGACCCGGCCGGCGGCCTGCAGCACCTTGTTCATACCCGGGTAGCGGTAGGCATACTCGAAACCGGTGCCCGACGATGCGTCGTAATACCGTTTCAGGATCTCCTGCCGCGGGTTGACCTGTGGCAGACCGACCCCTACGATGGCACAGCCGATCAGCCGGTCGCCCGTCAGATCCACACCCTCGCCAAAGATCCCGCCCATCACGCCGAACCCCAGCAGCGTTTTTGTGGGGTTCGGCGTAAATTTTGCCAAAAATGCCGTGCGTGCTGCGTCGTCAAGGCCGCTCTCCTGCACCAGCGTCTCGATCTCCGGATAGCGGGTCGAGAGATCCGCCCAGACCTGTTTCAGATAGGCATAGCTCGGGAAAAACGCCAGATAGTTTCCCACTTTGCCGCGTGCCAGCACCGCCAGTGCATCGGAGATCGCCGAGACGCTGGCTTCCCGATCCCGATAGCGGGTCGAGACCGGCAGGCAGTAGAGACCGAGATTTTCGGGCGGGAAAGGGCTTTCCAGTGCCACGGCCCGGGCATCCGGGCAGCCCAACACATTCCGGTAATAGCCCGGCGGGGTCAGGGTCGCGCTGAACAGGGCTGCCGCCCTGCCGCAGGCAAGGCTTGCATCCACAAAGGGCGATGGATCAAGGCAGAGGATGGCCAGTTCCAGCTCACTGCCAGAAGCGGTCAGCTGGGTCACGAAATGGGCGTCGTACCGCTCGGCGGCGCGGGTGATGTCCTGCACCGCAAAATACAATTCCAGAAGCTGGCTGTGTGCCGGGTCGTCCGGATTGTCCTCAAGCCACGCCTGCAAAGGAGCCTGCACCGCCCCCAGCGGCTTGCGCAGCGCGTCCGGCAGCTCTTGGAAAAAGACCGTTCCGTTCTCGGCAAAGAGCGGTTCCGGCAGAGCGATCTCCTCCTGCACAGCGGTCTCGTCCAACAGACTGGTCTGTTCGGCCTCTGCCGCTTCGGAGACCGCCGGAAGCACTCCGCTCCGACGGGGTGCAAGCTTTGCCACCGCCCGCCGCGCCGCGAGGAAAGCTTTGTCCGCCTTGGTCAGAGCCGTTTTCAGGCTGCTTTTGCCCCGGCCCAGTGTCCGTTTTGCCTCGGTGAGACTGCTCTTTTGGAAAGACGCCGAGTACATCGCCCGCGCCCGGTCGGGCAGGTTGTGCGCCTCGTCGATGAGGAACAGCCACTCCCCCGCCCCGTCAAAGAACCGCCGCAGATGCACCACCGGGTCAAAGAGATAGTTGTAATCCCCGATGATCAGATCGCACCATTCGCTCAGATCCAGCCCCAGCTCAAAGGGGCAGACCCGGAAGCGTTTTGCCGCGTCGGTCAGGGTCTGCCGGGAAAAACTGCCGTCGCCATCCAGCAGGGCGGCCAGCGCGTCTTTCACCCGGTCATAATAGCCCTTGGCATAGGGGCAGGCTTCCGGCAGGCAGGCGGGGTGCACCTCCTCGTCTTTGCAGAGGCAGGCTTTTTCTTTGGCCGTCAGGGTCACGCTGCGGAGTGCAAGCCCCGGCGATGCGGCACGCAGGCGGGCCACCGCATCTTCGGCGGCAGCCTGCGTTGTGTTGCGGGCGGTGAGGTAGAACAGTTTTTCCCCATTTCCTGCACCGATGGCTTTCAACGCCGGAAAAACCGCGCTCATGGTCTTGCCGATGCCGGTGGGTGCCTGACAGAACAGGCGGGTGCCGCCCTTGTGTTCCGAGTTCTTTCCGGCGGCGCAGGCACGATAGATCTCCCCCGCCAGTGCCCGTTGGCCGGGGCGGTAGGCCGGAAACGGAAATTGCAGCGTCGTCAGGCTTTGGTTCCGCCGGGTGTTCCAGTCCAGCTGCCGCCGCGCCCACGGCGTATAGCGATGCAGCAGATCCAGGAAAAAGGCTTCCAGCTCTGTGTACGAAAACACGCGGGTAAACCGCACGATCTCGTCGGTATTGATCTGGTAATAGGTCAGCCGGACGGCCAGCCGCTCCAGCCCCTTCTGCTGGCCGTAGATCGCCGCATAAAGCATCCCCTGCGCCCAGTGGCAGGGGTTCCCGTCCTCGGTGATCTCCTGCGTCGGGAGGGCAGTCGTTTTGATCTCGTCGAGGGTCACGGTGCCGTCCTCTGCCGTAAAAATGCCGTCGGCACGTCCTTCGATGGTGTAGGCGATGCCGTCCACCGTCCGCTCCGCCGAAAGCGGAACTTCGGCCTGATAGCCCTCGCCTGCCGCCTTCTGGAGCCTGCGGTGGATCCGCGCACCCTCGTTGGCGCGGTCGAACCCGGTAAACCGGCTGTCGATGCTGCCGGTACGAAGCAGAAATTCCACCAACTGGCGGATCGGCAGACAGAGCTTCAGCATCGTTTTCCCCTCCCGGATCGTTTTGTGTACGGTGTTACTGCGACAATCCCAGCATCTTCTCACATTCCCGCGCAGCCTGCTCCACCTGTGCAAAGTCCACAGCGGCGCGGTAATAGGTTTCCAGTTCGTCGTGGCAGCTCTTGGCCTGCGCCATCAGCGCGGCCGCCTGTTCCAAAAGTTCAGCGGCGGCACGCTCGTTGAACCGAAGCCGGGCGCGGTAGCTCGACAGATTTTCCCGATCCACAAACCGGGTACACCGCACCGCCTGCACCCCCGGGATCCGCACCGGATGCCAGCGGTTGTCGGTGAGGAAGGCCAACCGAAGAGCCGGGATAAAGAGATGGTCGATCTTATCCTCCGGGTGCATGGCGCAGGGGCAGGTGATGATGTGATAGCCCCGGGCCAGTGCTTCGGCGCGGATCAGCTCGAGCAGCAGCCGGGATACCGCCCCCGGATCGTCGTGAAAGACCACCGTGCGGTCGGCCAAAACCTCGATCGTATTTTGATAGAACACGATCCCTTTGGGGGTGATGGCCGAAAGCAGGCGCAGCTCCTCGCTGGGGGTGCCCTCCGTGCGGGGCAGCAGCCGGGTGCAGAGCCGTTTGACGTAGCGGCGCACTTTCTCGAAGTTTGCGCTGCAAGCCTCGGCACGGCGGCTGTCCAGCAGCAGGCTCCCCGCCGAGGCCACGTACCGGGATGCCCGGCTGCGGAGGACCGCATTCTGCCGGAACAGCTCTTTCACCGCATCCCGGTGGGGGTGGATTGTCTCTGTATGGATGGTGTGGTACAGGCTGACCACCACCTCGTCGGCTCCCGGGGCGTCCGGCTCCACCACATGGGGCGCGGTGGCATCCACAATGGCCGCCTTCTGCCCGCAGAAGATCACGCCGTCCAAACTGTCCGGATCAGAAGCGCAGTGGATGCGCTGGATGGCTTCGCCTTTTGCTTCGGCGCAGCGTGCCAGCTGCTTCATCAGAGTCGATTTTCCGCAGCCCGGCCCGCTTTTGATGAGGTACATCCGGAGATCCGGCTCTTTCCGCAGGGCTTCAAAATACCCTTTGAACCCCGCAGGCGTCGTTGCCCCCAAAAAGAAATCACAGGATCTGTATTCCATATCAAAACACCTCGCTTTTGCTTCAACGTATGCAAAAACGCGGAGAGATGATACTTAACGGACTGTCAAAGGCTCCCCTACAAGGAAAGACTCCCCCGGCCGGGGGAGGTGGCACATTTGTGCCAGAAGGGGAACGGCTGTCTGCGGAGCAGACTGAGAGGTTGTACACGATGCTGTCACTGCTGCTCCGTCCAACCTCTCCGTCAAAGCCTGACGGCTTTGCCACCTCTCCTAGTAGGAGAGGCCTTGGCAAAATGGTCAAGTCTGCTCGTAAGTCCTCACGCAGACCTCTTCGATCTTGCTTCGCAGTGCCACAAAATCCGCGAACGCCTCGGGTTTGTTCTGGGGCTGGCGGAGCAGAGCCGCCGGGTGGAAGGTACCCATAAAGAGAACACCGTTCTTTTCGAGAAAGACGCCATGCTCTTTTGTCACCGAAAAATCCGCCCGGATCATCCGCTGGGCAGCGATGCGGCCCAGACAGACCACGATCTTGGGCTGCAGCAGGCGGAACTGCTCCCGCAGCCACGGCATACAGGCTTCGCTCTCGGCCGGCAGCGGGTCGCGGTTCTTCGGCGGGCGGCATTTGACAATGTTGGCGATGTAGCAGTTCTTCGCCCGGTCAAGGTCGATGGCAAAGAGGTATTTGTCCAGCAGCTGGCCGCTCCGCCCCACAAAGGGCAGGCCCTGCTCGTCCTCGCTCTGCCCCGGGCCTTCGCCCACAAACAGCACTTCGGCATCTGCAACGCCCTGCCCGAACACCACATGGGTGCGCGTCTCATGCAGCGGGCAGCGGGTGCAGGCCAGACACTCGGTGCGCAGTGTTTCCAAGTCCATCACTTCGTTAATCCTCTCACAAATAAAATGACAAATTCTTCACAATCGTGCGAATGGTTTCTCTGGATAAAATATACCACAAAATTACGGATTTGTCTTGAAGTTTTCCAACTCTGTGCTAGAATAAAAAGGAAGGGCACATCTGTGGTGCCCGGGAATAATTGCAAAGTAATTTCGGAGGTAATCACAATGGCTGATATGTTTGCACCGCTGGTAGCACAGCTGAAGGCAAATCCCAAGACGATCGTGTTCACCGAGGGCAATGACCCCCGCATTCTGGAGGCCGCAAGCAAGCTGCTGGCCGAGGGCGTGCTGAAGGTCGTCATGGTGGGCAACGAGGCAGAGTGCAAGGCTGCTGCCGCCGCCGGTAACTTTGATATTTCCGCTGCCGAGATCATCGACCCGGAGAACTACGCCGGTTTCGATGAGATGGTCAGCACCATGGTGGAGCTGCGCAAGGGCAAGCAGTCCGCAGAGGAGTGCGCAGCCCTGCTGAAGAAGTCCAACTACTTCGGCACCATGCTGGTCAAGATGGGCAAGGCCGACTGCCTGCTGGGTGGTGCGACCTACTCCACCGCCGACACCATCCGCCCCGCCCTGCAGCTGGTCAAGACCAAGAAGGGCGCACATCTGGTCAGCTCCTGCTTCATTCTGGACCGCGATTGCGGCGAAGAAGGCCTGAAGCGCATTGCCATGGGCGACTGCGCAGTCAACATTGATTACACCGATACCGTCGATAAGGCCACCGGCGAGGTCAAGGTCGCTGCCGCTTCCAAGCTGGCAGAGGTCGCCGTCGAGACCGCCAAGACCGCAAAGCTGTTCGGCATCGACCCGAAGGTCGCTGTCCTGAGCTTCTCCACCAAGGGCTCCGGCAAGGGCGGCACCGTCGCTCTGAGCCACGACGCCGTCATCAAGGCTCAGGAGATGGATCCCGAGCTGGCTGTGGACGGCGAGCTGCAGTTTGACGCTGCCGTCGCCCCCGAGGTCGCACAGGTCAAGTGCAAGGGCAGCAAGGTCGCTGGTCAGGCCAACACCTTCATCTTCCCCTGCATCGAGGCCGGCAACATCGGCTATAAGATCGCACAGCGTCTGGGCGGCTATGCCGCTTACGGCCCCATCCTGCAGGGTCTGAACGCTCCCATCAACGACCTGTCCCGCGGCTGCAACGCCGACGAGGTCTACAAGATGAGCCTCATCACTGCCTGCCAGTCCTGAGTGTGATCATCTCCCCGATCCTTTAGCACTTCTGCCCCCCGCCGGGTGACCGGCCGGGGGGTCTTTTTTTCTCCGCCGCTTGCATTCTGCACAAAAACGTGGTATACTATTCAGGCATACAAAAGGTATGCCTTGTCGGACAGCGTTTGTTGCGTGGTTCGGCATACGGATGCGGGCCCTGTACGATGGGACCGCTGTGAACCAGGTCAGGTGGGGAACCAAGCAGCCTTAAGCGGCGTGGCTCGTGCGTTTCAGTCAGCCTGCATCCGTATGCCGAGGAACGCAGCCGGGAGGTTTCCCGCGCTGTCCGTTTTTCTTTTGTCCGATTTTTCCGAAGGGGAGGAAACGCAGATGTATCGTGCGCTCTACCGTAAATGGCGTCCGCAGCGGTTTGAGGATGTGGTGGGTCAGCGTGCCATCGTGACCGCGCTGAAAAACCAGATCACCGCCGGGCGGGTGGGTCACGCCTACCTGTTCACCGGCGTGCGCGGCACCGGCAAGACCACCTGCGCCAAGATCTTCGCCAAGGCGGTCAACTGCCTGCATCCGCAAAACGGCGACCCCTGCGGCGCGTGTGAGATCTGCAAAGGCATCGACAACGGCAGCATCCTTGACGTGGTGGAGATGGACGCCGCCTCCAACAACGGCGTCGATGACATCCGCGACCTGCGGGATGAAACGGCTTACACCCCCAGTGCCTGCCGGTACAAGGTGTATATCATCGACGAGGTACACATGCTGTCCACGGCGGCCTTCAACGCCCTGCTGAAAACGCTGGAAGAGCCGCCCGCCCATGTGATCTTCATCCTTGCCACCACCGAGATCCAGAAAGTTCCGGCCACCATCCTTTCCCGCTGCCAGCGGTACGATTTCACCCGCATCGGCCCCGAGGATATTGCCCGCAGGGTCGAATACATTGCCGGAGAGGAATCGTTGGAGCTGACCCCTGACGGTGCCGAGCTGATCGCCCGGCTTGCCGATGGTGCGCTCCGCGATGCCCTCTCCATTCTGGACACCTGCGCCGGTGTGACGGCCAAGATCGACGCGGATGTGGTGCGCCGGATGGCCGGCGTGACCGACCGGAGCTATCTGTTCCGCATTTCGGACGCCATCGAAGCGCAGGAGGGTGCATCCGCGCTGGCACAGCTGGCCGCACTGCGGCAGCAGTCGGTGGATGTGAAACGGCTGACCGAAGAACTGATCGCCCACTACCGTGCCCTGATGCTGGCAGCTCTGCCGGGCGGTCAGGCGTTGCTCTCGGGCGTTTCTCCCGAAGAAGAAGCACAGTATCTCGACAAAGGGCCGCGCCTCGGCCAGCGGGAAGCCATCCGCGCCATCCGGACGCTGGGCAACGCCTTGGAGCACATGACCCGCGGCAGCGACCAGCGGATCGAGCTGGAGCTCGCCTTGTTCAGCCTGTCGGAACCGCCCCAGCAGTCCGTCGTTCCGGCGGCGGTTTCTACGCGTGCAGCCGCCCCGCAGCCTGCCCCGGCAGAAACCGTCCGCCCCTTTGCGGCTGCTCCCGTACAGCCCTTTGCGCGTGCAGCGGAACCTCCGCAGCCGGTCGTTCCCGCTGCACCTGCTGCATCTGAACCGGCAGCGGCCGTCTCCCCTGCTCCTCAGCCGGAGCCGGTGACGCCGCGTGTTCCAGCCGCGTCAGACCAGCCAGACTCGGCTCCCGTGCCTTCTGCCCCTGCGTCGGCCGACGCATCCGACGATCTGCCGCCGCTTCCGGAGGAACCGCCGGTGCAGGAAACAGCCGGTGCCCTGCCTTGGGAGGAGCCGGGTGCGCAGCCCAAGGCCGCCGACCCGGTTCCGGAACCGCAGCCCGCTGCGGCTGCACAGCCCGCACCGGAGTACGCTGCCGACCCGGTGCTGCACAAACCCCGCACCGTCGCAGCGGCTGAGATCAACCCCTTCCCCCAGTGGCCCGAGGTCATCCGGCTGTTGCAGGAAAAAGACCCCATGCTCTACTCTTACCTCCGCAAATCGAAGGGGTACTTCGACGGCACCCGGGTGCTGATCGACGGAGGCAAGACCTTCCGGGATTTCATCCGCACCAACAAGGACAGCCAGCGGCTCATCAAGCAATTGATTGCGCAGGTGTCGGGCGTAAAAGTTCCCATCGGCCCTTATGAGCCGAAAACCACCCACAAAGCCGCCAGCAATGCCGAACAATCGCTCCATGCCCTCGAAAAACTGGGCTTGGAGGTGTCGATTGAGGATAGCGAACGCAAAAAACGATAATAAAAGGAGATCTCTATTATGAAAGCAAGAATGCCCGCAGGCTTCGGCCGCCCCGATATGAACGCCCTGATGCGTCAGGCACAGAAGATGCAGGAGGACATGAAGGCAAAGCAGGCCGAGCTGGAAGCCGCCGAGTACACCGGCAGTGCCTCCGGCGAAATGGTCACCGTCAAGATGAACGGCAAACATGAAGTGCTGTCCATCACCATCAAGCCCGAGGCCGTCGATCCCGACGACATCGAGATGCTGGAAGATCTGGTCGCTGCCGCCATCAACGCCACCGTCAAGCAGGTCGATGAGACGGCCGAGGCTGAGATGGGCAAACTGACCGGCGGCATGAACATCCCCGGCCTCTGATACGGAGGAGCCGCTATGGAGTACACTGCTGCCCCGCTCGAAAAGCTGATCGAAGCGTTCAGCAAATTTTCGGGCATTGGCCGCAAAAGTGCGACCCGGATGGCCTATCAGGTCATGAGTATGTCGGACGAGGACGCCGCATCGCTGGCCGGTGCCATCCAAAACGCCCACACCAAGCTCCACCGCTGCCGGGTCTGCCAGAACTATACCGACGCCGACGTCTGCAGCATCTGCGCCAACGCCAAGCGGGATCGGTCGATCCTCTGCGTGGTGGAGCACCCGCGGGATGTGCAGGCCATCGAACGGACAAGGGAGTACAACGGGCTGTATCATGTGCTGTACGGTCTGCTTAACCCTCTGGACGGCATCACCGCCGAGCAGCTGACGGTCAAGGAACTGCTGGCCCGGCTGGGCGACGATACGGTGAAGGAAGTCATCATGGCCATGAACCCCACCGTCGAAGGCGATGCTACGGCGATGTATCTGGCCAAGCTCATCAAACCCATGGGGATCAAGGCGACCCGGCTGGCCTACGGCCTGCCGACCGGTTCCAGCCTCGAATACGCCGACGAAAGCACCCTCTACCGGGCACTTTCGGGCCGCGGTGAGCTGTGACTGACCCGATTCCGGTCAGATTTTGGAAAAGTGTTACACTTTCTTCAAAAATCGCTCTTGAAAAACCGCAAAAATATGATATACTAACAAAACGAAGCCTGACAGAGAAAGGAGGCGCGTTTCATGGCACCGACCAAAGAACGTCCGGCAACCAAGACGATTGCCACAAACCGCGAAGCGCGCCACGAATACTTTGTTCTGGAAGCATTGGAGACTGGCGTGGAGCTGAAGGGCACCGAGGTCAAGAGCCTGCGTGCCGGCGGCGTCAACCTGAAAGACAGCTGGGTCGATATTGAGGACGGCGAGCTGCTGGTCAAGGGGATGCACATCACCCCCTACGATCACGGCAACATCTTCAATCAGGATCCGCTGCGGGTCCGGCGGCTGCTGGCGCACAAGAGCGAGATCCGGCGGCTGCATCAGCAGTGCAAACTGCAGGGATACACGCTGGTTCCCCTTTCGCTTTACTTCAAGCATGGCCGCGTCAAGATGGAAGTGGGCTTGTGCAAGGGCAAAAAGCTCTACGACAAGCGTGCGGACGCCGCAAAGCGAGATGCAAAACGTTCCATCGACCGCGCCGTCAAGTCCAACGGCAAATTCTATTGATCTTCCGGGCAGCTTTTCCGGCAAAACCACGCTTTACGCACACTGCAAGGTGTGCTTTCAAGGGGGCGTAAAGGTTTCGACGGGGGGAGCGAGGCCTGGGCAGCGGGTAGCAGCGGGGGAACTGCTCAAAACTCCTCCAAAAAATTAACTGACAACAATAATTATCAGTTGCTCGCAGCCTGAGTGCTGCGCGTTCCGCCCACTCTTGTGTCGTGTGGGGCCGGGGCGTCCTTTA
>ERZ869979.226-NODE-226-length-17099-cov-5.671249_pt1 | contig 17099 bp, 8 predicted proteins | sample MGYA00521269_ERZ869979 | MGnify/ENA primary metagenome ERZ869979 (study PRJEB32232, sample SAMN07284974) | human gut metagenome | biome: human-associated habitat; material: feces | host: Homo sapiens | place: Tanzania | collected 2014-04-05 ... | reverse complement strand
CGCCAATACCAAGGTACTCTCCCTGGAACCAGCCGCCGTGAAGAAGAGGTTGACAGCCACCAGACACACCGTGCGAAGAAAGATGTCCCTGTTGAGCGAGAAAAACCGTTTGAGCGGTTCCGCAGCTAAGAGATGCTGACGGAAATCATACTTGCCCAACCGGCGATAATGAAGACGGAAAAGCAGACACGCAATGAGAAAGCCCCACCATTGGGCGATGACCGTACCGAGTGCCACGCCCTCCACCGTCATCTTGCCCACGAAGACCAGCAGCAGAGAAGCGATGATATTCACCACATTCTGCGTCAGCGAAACCATCATCGGAATACGGGTATTCTGCATACCGATATACCAGCCCGTAAACCCATACAGACCCAATACGGCAGGAGCGCCCCAGATGCAGACATAGCAGTATCTGCGGGCAAGTTCCACCACATCAGCCTCCGGCGACATAGCCCAGAGACCACCCCCTATGAGCCATTTCTGGAGCACGAAGAAGAGCAGACCAATCCCCACGCCGATGCCTAAGGAGCGCACCAAGAGCCTCATCACTTCCGCCAAGTCTCTCCTGCCCAACGCCTGCGAAGTCATCCCGCTCGTCCCCATTCTCAGGAAGCCGAACAGCCAATATACCACGTTGAAGAGCATCGATCCCACGGCAATGGCACCGATATAAGCCGCATCGCCGATATGTCCGACGATGGCGACATCTACCAAACCCAAAAGCGGTACCGTGATATTGGATATTATCGACGGTACCGCTAATTGCAATATTCGTTTATTCACCTTTTTCAATTCTTAAACCTCATTTAGTTTTACTGGTATATGATCTTCAAGCTGTAACCACCTCTTTTAGAATTTAAAAATATACTCAATAAACTTACATTCATTTCGCTATTACCATCTGCTTATCAGCGAAAGCGCTACAAGCATCAACCAAAGCCAACAGTTTGCTCCAGTTTGAGACAGGTTCCACTCTATGAGCAAAACATTTGCGCACATACACTTTTACACTTTCATTTCCAGCGGTAGCCTTAACCGTGAATTCTCCACACTCATTAGCCACCGAAGTCTCAATCTTCTTTAATGCTTCAGCAGAGACCTTATATCCTTGCGGCAACGGAATCTCTATATTCCATTCATCAACAAACGCCATCTTGCGCCAAACATCATCGATACGCTCTCGATCCTTGCCTTCTAGTTTCAACGAACTTCCTATTAACTTACCTACCGACAACAAATAGTTATTTCCAGCGCGTTTCACCATTCCATCCATCACATAATCTACATGATAAACAAAGTTAGAACTATCTCGACGGATTCCCACGCAATCTACTCCATAGCCACCGACTTGCACAGGATCACCATCGTGATAACTACTGATTTCAGCCTTAAACGGATCTATGGCATTTTTCTGATATTCATTGAAAGCTCCTTTTAATTCAGCAGATTCCTTCTTAGTATAACAAGAGTACGGATCTTTGTCGTCGTATTTCAAATATCGCCAATAAGCTTCAAGTTGGCTTGAACCAAAAAGCGTGTTATCAGGACTCACCAAAGACTGACCGTACATTTTCTGTTCACCCGAATAAGTTACCTTCCTACTGATATCAAGTTTAGTACCATCAAGTTTAACCACCATATCATTCACCGACTTATTGTCTTCAGCTTGACTTACAGGTATCGTTATTTGTTCCTCGGAATCTTGCATATACGCCTTTCTTCCTTGATATATATAAGGTATCTCAGAAGCAACCTTAGGATAAGTACCAGGGAAATAATACAAGTTAGTTCCCTTAAGGCGGAAGAACCAAGATGTAGAATTATAATTAATCAGTTTATCAACAGGCAATGCACCAAACGGAGTGGTAATGCCCATTTCTATTTCCACGCCCAATTTACGCAAATAATTAGCCACTGTATTAAAAGCCCTCTGAGAAGATCCACTACTAACATACTCAAAAGAATAAATACGGTCAGCTTTCTCCTCGGCAGACATCCCCTCTTTTTTGGCAGACTTGAAGACGCTCTTATACGTACTAGGAAGACCAGCAGGAGAATATCCCCCCTTAGACACATAAGTCTTCATCAGTTTCCAGTCATCCTGCAGAATAGGTGCCACATCCGGATTGGCACGAACACCCTTCTGGCGCATGGCCTTCTCTACGATGACCGTCTTGGTCTTGGTAGGAGTAATAAACATCATGATGTAAGGCGACTGAACGGTTGCATTGTACCATACGGAAGGTTCTGCATCCACAGGCTGGTCCATAGTCAGGTCGAGCACGGCATTCTTGTCCTTATCCGTTGTCTGCTTAAACTCGGGAGCACCATTCATGGAACGATAAACTGTGGCAAGACTCTGATCTAACACACAATGAATACGGCTATAGAGCACTGGCTCACTTTGGCGCAAGAAAAATACAAACGGATCCAACTGCTGTTCCTGAGTGTCTATCTGGTCTAACGAAAAGACATCAATACAGTCGCCAATCTCCAAACCTGGCACCGCAATCTTCTGACTGAGTTCCTTTCCTTTCTTACCTTCCTTCACATCTACGTAATCGTCGAAATCCACCACCTGCACCGTGCCGTCTTTCTTCAACACACGAATTCCCAAGATGGTATTGGTCGTATGATGATATCCGCCCAGCCATTTCTTCGATTTTGTAAGAAAAGAGAATTCTGAATAGTCCTTCAGGGCTTTCTTGTCGTTGATTTGTATCAGCATACGCTCCATATCCTCGCAATCTATCTGGCGTGTCAGTCTTCCACTGATAAACAACTCTGTCGTAGCCTTGCGATGGTAATCGGTACTCAGTTCCTTGTAATAAGATAGAATCACCGCCGATTCCTTCTTGAATTTCTCGGGCACAGCACGTTTCTTGAAATCAACAGGCGTATTGTCCCATACTTCCTGGCGTACTTTTTGCGCCAACTTGAGATAATCAGCCTTGTTGTCGGCCTTAACCGACAAACATACGAGTTGCATCATCAATAAGAAGAAAGCAACTCCCGCCATTCTTACATTCTTCATAATCTCAACCTTTTAAAATATCAATTACTTATTTTGTTAATATAACTACTTGCTGATTGCAGGCATCATTCCATTCGGAAACCATTTTGTTCCATGCCGGAATATCCTTCAAGGCTACTCGCCTGTTCTTGATAACATATTCCTTTTTCATGACGACACGATTGCCTTGTTTGGAAAACGTACAAGACAAGTCAGCCCAATGGGAATGCGACGAAAAAGGAGCAGGGAGCTCCTGCACGCGCATACCTTTTGGTATAGAGAGACTGACCTTACGCACATTTTTGACTTTCATACTTATCATATAGTCGGAAACCCGCTTGGTAGTATCCACTGGAGTCAGAAAAAGGCTCTCATCGAGATTGGCGTCTAAATAAACACTACCGTCAACCAGTAGCCCAGCTCCCTTTTTCACAAAAAAAGCAGTGATATTCAAAGACTCATCCCGAGGACGATTTCCCGTCATCACTATATCCCCAATCTTATCCAATCGTTTATCAACCCCCATCGCTGCCACCAAGGCCTTCTCTTTTTCATCTTGTGCCGTAGCGTCATTCCCCACTAATATCCAAGACTTCATATCGCCCTTCCATTTAGAGTACAATTTTCCCTTTATATCGTAGTTTCCATCATCCCCAGATTCTAAGGTTGCCTGATATGTTATAGAAGAAAAGCAAGAATCAGCAGCCAGCTCAGGTAACTTATTCATACGAAAGCTATCTGCGTCTTCTACCAAAGCCATCCTTCCTTGTATATTGTCTGGCACATAGCCTAGAGGAATATATGGATTCGTAGCATCCAGATAATATGGCTTTCCCTGATAGAAAACCGTACATATCGCATGATCAATAGATGCAATAGAAGGATTTTCCTGCAAAGAATAAGGTACATCCCATGTCCCTATATCCGTTTGACGAGCATCAAAGCCTTGAGCCTTGAGCAAGGTTTTGAGCAAAAGAGCCATAGCCTTGCAATCACCATAACGCTTACGAATAGTTTCAGCAGGTGTTGCCGGTTGATGGGCAGAAATGCCTGCCTCAAAAGCCAAATATCTGATATTCTGCTGTACCCAAGCATAAGTATTGGCTATCTTGTCATAATCGTTTTTTGCCCCTTTCTGTATCTCTCTTAGTATTTCATCTTGATTAGGAATAGAGCAATCCACATTAGCCAACTGATGAGACCAGACAAACATATCTTGCAGACTTTGGAATGCTCCCAACACCAAGAGATGAGGAGCACTATATCCCCAAGATGGAGAATTAGGTTCTATCAGCTGTGCAGGTAAGGAATGAATCACATAAGTAAAAACGGAATCTCCCTCTGCATTACATGTAGTACTTTTCTCTATACCAGCAGGAAGATTATATTCTTTTATCCGAAACTGCTGGAAGGCTTTTGGCTTGATTACCTCTATCTTCTTATGCTCTACATAATTAGCTTCACACAAAGGAATAGTTGTGAAATAAATAGGATTGAGATAGGTTCGAGTAAAAGAAGCCTTCAGAGTCTTGCCAACCTTTGGAATCTGATAGCTAAAGTAGCAAATCTTGGTATCATCGTAAAAGACATTACGAGGAATGGCTGACTTGTATTGTGCATACCCCTTACACTGTGCCTTGTCCAAACGAATAAATTCTCCGTAATAAGCACATGGTTGAACTATAGCGGAATATTGGGTTACACCATACTCATAATCCGTAGTGTTAACAACAATAGTCTTACCTGCGTCATCTGTTTTGAAGACGTATCTATCATTGCATTGCAATATATGCACATTGTCATCAGCTTTTTGAGCCGAGATGGGTTGCAAAAAAGCGAAGAGCAATACCAGCATACTATCTAAATCAGCAAGTCTATATTGGAGCATTTTTCTCATTTTCATTATACTCTACTTCTTTTATTTATTCTGTTTGCAAAAATAAGAAAAAAAACGAGAACAAAGGATAAGAAAAGAAATTATTTTGTTTTTTGCGTTAAAAACATATCATAATAATATAAAAAAGACAAAAGTTACCAGCTGACGATAACTTTTGCCTTTTCATTTCTCATTTCTAATTTGTAATTTCTCATTTAATTCTATATTTCGCCGCTTGCTCCTCAATATAAGCAGCATCGCTGAAGTAGTCGATACGCATAGCCTTGCGCACCTCATCCATAGTCTGCGCAGCAAATTCGCGCGCATCCTCACTACCCTTCTTCAGGATATTGAACACCTCAGGAATATCCTGCTCAAACTCATGACGGCGGGCACGGATAGGGTCGAGCATCTTGTTGAGCACACTGTTCAAGAACTTCTTGCAAGTACCGTCACCGATACCACCCTTCACATACTGCTCCTTCAGTTCATCGAGAGATTTGAATTCAGGCCAGAACTCAGCGAAGTCCTCATCAGTAGAGAAAGCCTCCATGTAGGTGAACACGGCATTGCCCTCCAAGTGTCCAGGCTCCTCCATACTCATGCGAGGCTCACCATTCGACATCTTCTTCACCTTCTTCCAAACGGTCTTCTCATCATCGCTCAGATAGATGCAGTTGCCCAAACTCTTGCTCATCTTCTCCTTACCATCGGTACCAGGAAGGCGACGGCAAACCGCATTTTCAGGGAGCAGGATCTCAGGTTCCACCAATACAGGCGCATAGATCTGATTGAATCTGCGCACCAGTTCACGGGTCACCTCCAGCATAGGCTCCTGGTCCTCACCAGCAGGAACGGTAGTAGCCTTGAAGGCAGTAATATCGGCAGCCTGGCTCACAGGATAGCAGAAGAAGCCCAATGGGATATTCGCCTCAAAGTTACGCATCTTGATTTCCGTCTTCACGGTAGGATTTCTCTGCACGCGAGATACCGAGATGAGGTTCATCAAGTAGGTAGTCAACTCAGCCAATTCCGGAATCATACTCTGGATATAGAGCGTACATTTCTGCGGATCAAGACCAGCAGAAAGGTAGTCGAGAGCCACCTCAGTGATATTCTGTCTAATCTTCTCAGGGTTATCAGCATTGTCAGTCAGCGCCTGAACATCAGCCATGAACACAAACATTTTGTCGAAGTCGCCAGCATTCTGCAGCTGCACACGTCGCTGAAGCGAACCGATATAATGACCCAAATGAAGTTTACCAGTAGGACGGTCTCCCGTCAATATAATCTTTCCCATTTACTTACAATTTATTATTTTTAGCTGCAAAGGTACGGTTATTTAATCAAAAAACAAAATTTTTTCTATCTTTTTTCATTTACCCTATCATCCAATCCTCTATATTCCCTTTGAAGAGTCGAAGTTGATACCAACTTTCGTTATAGATCTGCTGATAATGCCCTTATGATGAGACTGATATTTTTTGCATTTATATTTGGCTAATTCAGATTTTCTTTGTAATTTAGCAGCGCAAACGTAAGACATGTAAGAATATGGCAAAAATAGTAAATAAATATCCTGTAGGAATACAGACTTTCTCGAAGATTCGTGAAGCCAATTATCTCTATGTAGATAAGACTAAATACATCGTGGATTTCCGAGAAAAACAGATGTCGTATATCTTTCTGAGTCGCCCAAGACGATTCGGAAAGTCGCTCTTCGCCTCTACTCTCCAAGCTTATTTCGAGGGAAGAAAGGAACTTTTTGAAGGATTAGCCATTGCTGATTATGAAAAGGAATGGGTGAAACACCCTGTTTTTCATTTTGATATGAGCGGAGCCAAGCATTTTGATGCTGATGCTTTGAATAATTATCTGAATCTGCAACTTTTGCCATACGAAGAACTTTATGGTAAGGGAGAAGGTGAAAAATATCCTAATGAAAGACTGGAAGGAATCATAAAGCGAGCTTACAAGCAAACGGGAGAAAAGGCAGTGGTCATCATCGATGAATATGATGCCCCTCTGCTGGATGTAGTGCATGAGAAGGAGAACCTGCAACCGCTCCGTCGTATCATGCAGAATTTCTATAGCCCATTAAAAAAGCTTGATCCTTACTTAGAGTTTACCTTTATCACAGGTATCACTAAATTCTCGCAGCTCAGCATCTTCAGCGAGCTCAACAACCTCGATAATATCAGTCTGTACGACCAGTATTCGGCAATCTGTGGCATCAGCAAGACAGAACTAACCACGCAGATGAAATCAGATGTAGAGGCAATGGGCGAAGCACTTGGCATGACATCTGAGGAGTGCCTGGAAGAACTGACACAATTCTATGATGGTTATCATTTCAGTGAGAATTCGGAAGATATTTTCAATCCGTTCAGCCTAATAAAGGCACTGAATGCACGCAAGATTGCTCCATATTGGTTTGGTTCCGGCACTCCATCCTTCCTTTTGAAACTATTGGATAAATATCATGTCAACCTTTCTACATTGGAAAGTCAGGAGACGGTATTGAGTTCTTTCGACCAATCTACGGAGGAAATGACAGATGCCTTGCCTTTGCTTTATCAGAGCGGCTACCTGACCATCAAGAAATACGATCCGATGTTCCAGGAATATACTTTAGGTATTCCAAACGGAGAGGTACGTAATGGCTTGCTCAATTCCTTGATTCCTCATTATGTCAACCCTCGCCGTTCCGATAATGATGCCTTCCTCTTAGGCTTCTGCAAGGCGGTTTACCGCAATGATATTGAGGCGGCATTGGAACACATGCGCACCTATATGGCTACAATACCATACGATTTGGAGAATCATAGCGAGAAGCATTATCAGACCATCTTCTATCTGATGTTCAGCTTCCTCAACATCTATATCCGCACAGAGGTGAAGAGTGCCATCGGCAGGGCTGATGCCGTGATGCACATGCCAGATACGATATATGTCTTCGAACTGAAGGTTGATAAGAGTGCCGATGAGGCTTTGGCTCAGATAGATGAAAAGGGCTACATGCTGCCTTATCATTCTGAAGGTAAGCGATTGGTAAAAGTGGGTATCAGCTTTGACAGCACCCAGCGAACCATCAGCGAATGGAAGATTAAGGAAGAATAAGAAAGAAAAAAATGAACCTGTGCAGTCAATTTTTCTCATCAATTGCAGATAATTAAAAAATCCCGACAGGTATGTTGTTGCCTGTCGGGATTTGTTGTTACATATAGGTATCTTTTTTTCTCTCATCTGTCGGCTATCACCATGCAGAGTCTGAGCACATTTTCTTCGAAGTGCTCCTTGTCGATGGCATTGTTCTTGAGCAGGGAACGGTAGTTGTATACGGTTTGTGGCGAATAAGACAGGATGCCGGCTATCTTTGAACTTTCGGTGATGCCTAATCTTAACAGGGCGCATACACGGAGGATAGGGGGCATTTCTCCATTCTCTTTCAGCTGGATGTGTGCCGATTCTGTGAGTTGCTGGTTCAGTTCGTTTATAAAAGTTGGGTACAGAGCTAGGAAAGACTTGTCGAATTCAGTCAAAAACTCCTTGTTTTCCCTTTCTGTACTTGATGAGGAAGAGAGGAGGCTCAGCAGTTCCTTGCTTTGGTTGGCCTTTATCTTTCTTACAGCCAATGTTCGTAGCTTTTGGTTCCTCTCTATGTTCTTATAGCACAGGTCAATATATACCTTTACCAATCTCTCGCGTTTCTGATTGGTATCCTTCAGTTCGTCGTTGATGAGATGCAACTGTCCATTGAGAATTTCCATTTTTGCGGATGTCGCTGTGATTTCATCTTTCTTTTGTTTCAGCAGCCTATTCTTCTTACGGATGAACAGGCTGCTAATACCTACCCCAAGTAGGAGGAGGATAATGACCAATAGGGCGATGTTGAGCAATCTGTTAGTTGTTTTGATGTCATCTGTATAGGCATTGGTAATTAACTGTAATTTGGATGAAATCTCAATGCGGCGCAACCGGTTGTTGTATGCATAGGCATCTTCCAGGGATAGGTTGATGTATTCCTGGGCTTTTTTCAGACTTCTTGTCTTATGTTTGTAGATGAAGAGTGCGATGTCCTGTAGGGCTACGTTTTCTTTTGTTGCAGAAGTAATGTCAGAGATGGCTGCAACCAGGAGGTAATGCTCCATTAGCTCCAGGTTGTTGGCTTTCTGATAGACCTCAGAAAGCGCAAAGGCGGTCATGGCATGCAGACGGCTGTTGGCCTTTTCCATGCTCAGTGCTTTTTTGTAGTATTGTATGGTCTTGTTATTGTTGGGATGATTGCTGTAATAGTATAATTCTCCCAACAGATAGTAATAGAATGCATCTTTCTTTGGAGAGAGTTCTATTGCTTTCTTCAGGTAATTCATTTTCTGCTGGTCGTAATTCTTGCTGAATTCATTGTTTTCACAGTAGGTTGACCAGTTGTTGTATAGTCCATACATTGTATAATAGTATAGAAACTGATAGTCACGTGGCTCTTCCTTGGGTTCTATCTTAAGCAGAATTTCCTTTGCTTCTGCATAGAATCCACGTGTAATCAGTAACCTGGTTTGGCTAAGCTGGAATCTTTTGTAAAATAAGATATTGTTGCTCTTTTGGGCAAGGATAAGACCTTTGTTTACATAGGTCATTGCCGAGTCGTACTCGTAGGCTTTGTAGTCGTTGGCGAGTTGTTCGTATAGCTTTAATTTGTCTTCGTTGCTGGTAACATACTTGGCTCCTTGCTTGATGTCATTCAAGCTTTTCTCTTTTAACTCTACATAATGTGCACGTTGTGCCAGGGCAGCATCCAGCTGCTTGTAGAGCTGGGTGTTGTCTGCTTTTGCGTATATCGGCTGTATCATCAGCAGTGTGATGATTATAGCTAAAAAATGTCTCATATCTCCTATGTTTTTAGATTCCGCTGCAAAAATAATAAAAATCATTGAGAATCTCGCATCTACTAGCCGTTTTTTTTGAGATTTTGCAAAATGTTGATATTCAGAGAGGTGAGAATGGTTGTAGATACCGGCAATCTACCAAAAGCCTACTATTCGCACCAACTTATTGATTTTTGCCGTACTTTTGCGGCAACAAACAATTTTAATCGTAATAAACCTATTAAATTATGGATAAAACGAACTTATTAAAGAAAGCAGGTCTGCTGATGGCAGGATGCTTGATTACTTTAAATTCTTTTGGTCAGGCAACCATTAAAGGACAGGTGGTAGATGCCACTGGTGAACCAGTCATTGGTGCCAGCATTCTGGTGAAGGACACCAAGAATGGTGCGGTATCTGACTTGGATGGCGGTTACACACTTAATAATGTAAAGGATGGAGCCGTCTTGGTATTCTCTTACCTGGGCTATCGTACCCAGGAGATTCCTGTAAAGGGAAATCATGTCATCAATGTAACGCTGAAGGAAAACGATGAGGTACTCGACGAAGTGCTTGTCGTTGGTTATGCAGTGGGCAGCAAGCGAACCGTGTCGGGTGCTGTCGATCGCATCAAGAAGGAAGATATGAACAAGGGAGGAGTAACCAGTCCTGCCGAGGCGTTGAAGGGTAAGGTAGCGGGTGTTGTCATCTCTCAGGCAGGTGGCGATCCTACCAGTTCGCCAAGCATTCGTGTTCGTGGTACCTCTTCTCTTTCCGGCGGCAACGATCCGTTGGTTATCATTGATGGTGTCTTTGCTGATATGACAATGTTCAATTCCCTGGCTCCCGGTGATATTGAGAGTCTGACCATCCTGAAGGATGCTTCGGAGACTGCTCAGTATGGTTCACGTGGTGCTTCCGGTGTCATCGTTGTTACCACTGCCAAGGGCAAGTTGGGCTATTCCAGCCTGAGCTACAATGGTCAGTTTGGTGTCAATACAGTCTATAAGAATCTGGATTTGATGTCGGCTTCCGAATATCGTGAGACAGCCAAGTCTTTGGGATTGACCTATACCGATATGGGTGGTGATACCAATTTCCTCGAGGAGATTGAGCGCAATGTAGGTCTCACCCAGAATCATAATCTCTCTTTTTCTTCGGGTACAGACACTTCCAGTCTTCGTGCTTCTCTGGGATTCGTTCTCCGTCAGGGTGCCTTGAAGAATTCTGATATGAAGAATTTTACAGCAAAGCTGGATGGAACCCAGTATCTCTTCGACAAGCATCTGAAGCTGGAACTGGGCATATTCGGTTCTCAGCGCAACAGCAATATCCAGTATGATATGCACAAGATGTTCTATTCTGCCACTGCTTACAACCCTACTTATCCTAATGTAAGAAACGACAAGGGTGAATGGGATGAGGATCTGCTTGCCAATGAAATCTGGAATCCGCTGGGATTGCTCGATATTGACGACTTCTACAAGGATGCCTCTGTCAATGTTCATGGTAAGGCAACTGTCAACATCATCGATGGACTCTCTGTTAGTGCCTTTGGTTCATACAACTATTGGAATCGTGATAACAAGTTCTATATTCCTAACAATATCCAGATGGGTAAGCTGAATGGTAACGGATGGGCTTATATCGCCAATACCAACCGCAAGGACTATATGGGCAACATCATGGTGAATTTCTCCAAAGATTTCGGCAAGCATCACATCGATGCCTTGGCTCTGATGGAGGGACAGAAATACACCTACGACTGGAACTCACAGGAGGCACATGGATTTGACACCAACTACTTCAAGTTCAATAACATGAAGGCTGCTGCCAATGTGAGCTGGGGTAATCTGCAGTCTAACTACACCGAATATACGCTGAGCTCTTATATGGCTCGTGTCAACTATATGCTGGCAGACAAATACATCGCTACCGTCAATGTACGTACCGATGGTTCTTCCAAGTTAGGTGATGGTCAGAAGTGGGGCTGGTTCCCTTCTGCTTCCTTGGCATGGGTGGTCAGCAATGAGCCTTGGATGAAGAAAATCAAGCAGATAGACAATTTCAAGATTCGTGCAGGCTATGGTGTAACCGGTAATCAGGATGCCATCGATCCTTATACTTCTCTCGCCTTGATGGAGCCTAATGGTGTAACTACCGTCAATGGCGCAACAAGTACTACTTTTGCGGTTACCTCCAACAGCAACCCAGATTTGAAGTGGGAGGTAAAGAAGACATTTGATGCCGGTTTCGACCTGTCGATGTTCAAGCAGCGTCTCAATGTAACCTTCGACTGGTACACTTCTGAAACATCAGATATGCTTTATACCTATACCGTGCCAGTACCTCCTTTCACTTACGACCGTCTGTTGGCAAATATGGGTACCATGACCAATACAGGATTTGAACTGGCTGTTCGTGGTGACATCATCAAGACGAAGGACTTCACCTTCAATTCCGGTCTGAATTTCTCTTATCAGAAGAATAAGCTGAAGAAGTTGAGCGGTACCTACAAGGGACAGCCTATGACAACGAGCGAGCATATCTCTGTTGCCACCGTAGGTGCAGCTGGTCTGGTACATAACAATGGCGTGACCTATCTCATAGAGGGACAGCCTGTAGGTGTATTCTATCTGCCTCACTGCACTGGTATCGATGAAAACGGACAGTATATCATCGAAGACCTCGACAAGAATGGTACCATTGATACAGGTGACAGTGGCGACCGCAAGGTTTGCGGACAGGCTATTCCTAAGTACTTCCTCGGTTGGGATATGAGCTTCAAGTACAAGAACTGGGATTTGAGCATGCAGTTTAATGGTGCCTTCGGTCATAAGATTTACAATGCTACATCCATGACCTTGAACAATATGAGTAACTTCCCGACCTATAATATCCTGAGCGGTGCGCAGCATCTCAATAATGGCAAGGGAATCCATGATGTTCAGATTTCTGACTATTGGTTGGAAAAGGGTGACTATATGAACTTCGAATACGCTTCTTTGGGCTACACCTTCACCAAGGATATGCTCAAGTGGAAGTTCATCAACAACATCCACCTGTCTTTGTCGGTCAACAATATCTGTACCCTCACGGGTTACAAGGGCTTGACTCCATTGATCAACTCAGCAACCATCAGTGGTGACAATCTGGGTATCGACGACAAGAACATCTATCCTCTGAGCCGTACTTATACTCTGTCGCTCTCTGTGAATTTCTAAATGTTTTCACATCGGATAGATTACAAGTTCTAATTAAGAATTACATTATTAATATATAAAGGATTACAGTTATGAAACAATATATTATAGGTTCGATGCTTCTTTCATCGATATTACTGGCTAGTTGCTCACTGGATGAGACTCCACGAAGCAAGTTTTCTGAGGCTGAGGCTTTCAGTACCCCTAAGCTGGTATATGTAAACACAGTGGCTAATGTGTATTCTTCCATCGGCAATGGATTGTATGGAAGCGATGGTGGCTCGGTACATACCTTTCAGGAGTTCTCTTCTGATGCCAGTATGATTCCTGGTCGCCAGGGTGACTGGGTGGATGGTGGAGCCTGGCAGAACATTTTCCTCCACAACTTTGAGTCGTCTGTAAGCAAGTATAACGATGTGTGGAACAACCTGTATCGTGTCATCGGTCTTGCCAATTCTTCTATCGACCGACTCAACAAGTACCTGGATGAGCATCCGGAGTATGCTGAATATGTGTATGAGTTGAGAGCCCTTCGTGCTGTCTATTATTATTATGTAATGGATCTCTTCGGACAGGTGCCATTGGTTGTTTCTTCTCAGGTGAGTGCCAACGAGGTGGCGCAGTCTAACCGTTCTGATGTCTTCAAGTTTGTCACTTCTGAGTTGGCAGAATGTATTCCTCATCTTTCAGACAGTAAGAGCCAGAACGAGGGTGAATATTATGGCCGTATCACCAAGGCTGTGGCATATATGTGTATGGCTAAGTGTGCCATCAATGCGCCGGTCTATACCATCGATGATACCACTCCAACCAGCTACAGCGCCTTTGTAGGAACAGACAAGAGCGGCAAGGCTACTGCCAGCGAGGAGCAGGGAAAGACTGTTTCGGAAATGGGCAAAAATATAAACATCACTTTGGATGGTGAAACTCGCAATGCTTGGGAAACAGCAGCCTATTGTGCTGATCAGATTGCCAGCTTGGGTTACCGCCTGCAGCCTAGCTATGCAGACAACTTCATCGTAGCCAACCAGAATTCCGTGGAGAATATCTGGACCCGTCCGAACGACTGCGTCAACTATAAGATAGAGGATTACAACATCGTGCGTACCCTGCATTACAACCATGGCGGTGCCATCGGTTACCAGGGCTGGAATGGAGCCTGCTCTTCCAAGCAGCAGATGCTGGTGTATGGCTATGGAACGGCTAATCCGGACCCTCGTCTGAAACTCAACTTCTATACCGACAAGGATTATATGGAGGAGACTGGAAAGGCTGTAGAGGATGGTGCCACAGACAAGCCACTGGAGTATATGCCACTGGCTGTAAAGGTGGATTTCTCTGCTGCCGACGACCCTCATGCCATGAAGTGTGCCGGTGCCCGAATGAAGAAGTATGAGTTTGACAAGTCTACTACCCAGCAGTATAGCTTCAACAACGACCTGGTAATCTGGCGTTATGCCGATGCCTTGCTCCTGAAGGCTGAGGCTGAGTATCGTATGGGTAACAAGGCTGAGGCTCTCACAATTGTCAATGAGGTTCGTGCCCGTGTTGCTGCTACTCCTCGCACAGAGCTTACGCTCAATGATATCTTGGATGAACGTATGTTGGAATTGGCTTGGGAGGGAGTTCGACGCCCAGACCAGATCAGATTCTGTACCTTTACAGAGCCAACGGCTGACCGCTTCAAGGGTGTGACCCACAATGCTTCTGCAGGTGATTACAATGATGATACGCAGGGCTATACCATGGTTTATCCTATCCCTTATGCCGTGCTCAACTTGAACAAAAAACTCGGCCAGAATCCTGGTTATACCAAGTAGAATGGTAATTTTATATTGAATATTACAAACTAAAAATGAAGAATAATATGAAAAAACTCTTTTTGCTCGCAAGCCTTCTGATGGCTTTTGGCATCTCAGCAGATGCAGGAGACATTACTTCTCCTAACGGACAGATTAAGGTGAACTTCACTTTGGATGGCTCTGTGCCTACCTATAGTGTGACCTACCAGGGTAAGACTATCATCAAGCCTAGCCGTCTGGGTTATCAGTTGGCTAAGGGCGGTAAGGATGGCAAGGACCTGCTCTCTGACTTTAGCGTCATCGATGAGAAGACTTCCACTTTCGATGAGACCTGGACTCCGGTTTGGGGAGAGAACAAGTCAATCCGCAATCATTATAATGATATGCTGGTAGAGTTGAAGCAGAATTCTACAGACAGTTATATGAACGTCCGCTTCCGTGTTTATGACGATGGAGTAGGATTGCGCTATGAGTTTCCTCAGAAAGGCAGTCTCAACTACTTTACCATCAAGGAAGAGCGTACTGAGTTTGCCATGACGGGCGATCATACCGCCTGGTGGATTCCTGGTGATTACGATACTCAGGAATATGAATACACCAAGACCCGCCTGTCGGGCATCCGTCCTGCCCTGCATGCTGCTGTCAGCAGCAATCTCTCGCAGACTGTCTTTTCAGATACCGGTGTACAGACCTCACTCCAGTTGAAGACTGATGATGGTATCTATATCAATCTGCATGAGGCTGCTCTGGTGGATTATCCAGCCATGCACCTGAACCTGGATGACAAGACCATGACCTTTACCTCTTGGCTTACCCCTGATGCACAGGGAATGAAGGGATACATGCAGACTCCGTTCAAGAGCCCTTGGCGTACCATGGTCATCACCGATGATGCCCGAAAGGTGCTGTCTTCCAACCTGATTCTCAATCTCAATGAGCCTTGCAAGATCAAGGATACCTCCTGGATTCATCCTGTGAAGTACGTGGGTGTTTGGTGGGAGATGATTTCCGGTAAGGGAGAGTGGGCTTATACCCATGATTATCCTACCGTGAAGTTGGATGGAACCGACTATGTACATGCCAAGCCATCTGGTAAGCATTCTGCCAACAATGCCAATGTACGCCGCTACATCGACTTTGCTGCAGCTCATGGTTTCGATGCGGTCCTGGTAGAAGGATGGAACATCGGTTGGGAAGACTGGAGCGGCTATATGAAGGAAAAGGTATTCGATTTCCTGACTCCATATCCTGATTTCGACATCAAGGCTCTCAATGAGTATGCTCATTCCAAGGGTGTGAAGCTCATCATGCATCATGAGACCTCTTCTTCTGTGATGAACTACGAGAAGTATATGGACAGAGCTTACCAGTTGATGAAGGATTATGGCTACGATGCCGTGAAGAGCGGTTATGTAGGCAACATCATCCCTCGTGGCGAGCATCACTACAGTCAGTTGGAAATCAATCACTATCAGCATGCCGTAACCCGTGCAGCCGATTATCATATCATGGTAAATGCCCATGAGGCAGTGCGTCCTACCGGTCTCTGCCGCACTTATCCTAACCTGATTGGCAACGAGAGTGCTCGCGGTACAGAATATCAGGCATTCGGAGGCACCAAACCAGGACATACTGCCATCTTGCCTTTCACCCGTCTGCAGGGTGGTCCGATGGACTATACCCCTGGTATCTTTGAGATGGATTGCGCCAATGGTTCACATTGCAACTCTACCATCTGCGGTCAGTTGGCACTCTATGTAACGATGTACAGTCCATTGCAGATGGCTGCCGATTTCCCTGAGAATTACGAGAAGCACATGGATGCCTTCCAGTTTATCAAGGATGTGGCTGTAGATTGGGACAAGTCTATCTATCTGGAGGCTGAACCAATGGAGTATATTACCGCTGCCCGCAAGGCAAAGGGGTCTGATAACTGGTTTGTCGGTGGCGTTACGGGCATGAAGGCGCATCAGTCTACCGTAAAGCTCGATTTCCTCGACAAGGGCAAGAAGTATGTGGCTACCATCTATCAGGATGCCAAGAATGCCGATTACAAGACCAATCCTCAGGCTTATGTCATCACCAAGAAGACTGTTACCAGCAAGTCTGTCCTGAAGTTGAACTCTGTTGCAGGTGGTGGATTCGCAATTAGCATTCTTGCACAATAAAAAGCAGGATTATGGGTTATTATGATAGAGTTTTTCTTGAATTAATAATGATGCTCATGAAAAGAATGAATAAAATGTTGTTGGTTGCTGCCTTGGCGGCAACCACACTTTCTGCTCAGGCAGAACAGAAGAAGGGACCGGCTTGGTTGAGTGATGCACTTTTCTATCA
>ERZ869979.223-NODE-223-length-17252-cov-6.094731_pt1 | contig 17252 bp, 13 predicted proteins | sample MGYA00521269_ERZ869979 | MGnify/ENA primary metagenome ERZ869979 (study PRJEB32232, sample SAMN07284974) | human gut metagenome | biome: human-associated habitat; material: feces | host: Homo sapiens | place: Tanzania | collected 2014-04-05 ... | reverse complement strand
AGATTAACAATAAAATTGTTGATGAAAAAATAGATATATGATATTATTTTTTTGATGAATTAATTATTATTAATTTTATACAATGGAGTGTGAATAATATGAAATATGTAGAAGAATTTAAAAAATACTTTTTAAATAATATGGAAGATTTTGAAGCGTCAAATATTTATACTAAACAAATTGATAATCTTAAATTATTTAAAGTCGAATATCCAATTGAGAGACTTTCTAATTTGGCTCTTAATGATTATGCCTTAGGCATTGATAACAAAAATTCCTTATGCTATCAAATGGAATTTGGAAAATATAAGCATACAGGTCCAGGTATTGGTGGTGCTACTGCATTTAAGTATGGAATATATTATTCTAAAGATAAAGAGAGTTTTGCTACTAAAGCGGGAATAGTTACAGAGCCAGAACAAACTTGGAAAAGCATAAGAGAAGCTATTTTAAAAGTTATAGCTTCTGTTGAAAATGCTAAATCTGTTACTGATATAAAAGATGATTATGTATCTTTAAAAGGTATGTCTATGTTTATTATAAAAATTGCATTTTGTTATTTTCCTGAAAAAATAATATGTATAGCTGGTAGAAAGCAGTTAAAAGGTGTATTAGATTTTTTTGAAATTGAATATGATGATAATTACTCTTCTTTACAATTAGCATTTTTAATTAATCAAGTAATAAAAAATAATATTCCTGAAATATCAGAATATTCTCCTATTACATTAGGTCATTTACTATGGGATTTTTACAATATAAATAGTGGAAATTTAGAACAAGAAAATAAAAAATTGGAAAGAAAAACTTGGATATATGCTCCAGGTGAAAATGCAAATAAATGGGATGAATTTTATAAAGACGGAATAATGGCTTTAGGCTGGGATCGTTTAGGAGATTTAAGACAATATGCAAACAAGTCTGAAATCAAGGAAGCATTGCTCGAAGATAGAAGTAATACTTCTTCAAGAAAAAATGATATTCTTGCAAATTGGGAATTTGTAAACGTATTAAAAATTGGAGACATTGTGTATGCTAAAAAAGGAAGAAGTACAATTATTGGTAAAGGTATAGTTACATCAGATTATATGTATGATGATGATAGAACAGAATACAAGAGTTATAGAAAAGTAAAGTGGCTTTATAACGAAGAAAAAAATCATGCTGAAACTGTTGGCCATAGCTTGGTTCAAAAAGCTTTAACAGATATTTCAAAATATCCTGAATATGTTGAAAAATTAGATAGTCTTTATGGTGATGTTGAAAGTGATAAAGTAGATTTAAAAGAATATACTAAATTTGATTTCTTAAAAGAAGTGCTAATAACTGAAGAAAAGTATGATAATATAGTTAATACATTAGAGAGAAAGAAGAACATTATTTTACAAGGTGTACCTGGAGTAGGCAAAACATTTTGTGCTAAAAAAATCATGTACTCTATAATGAATTCAAAAGATGATTCTAGAATAAAAACTGTGCAATTTCATCAATCATATTCTTATGAAGATTTTATTCAGGGATATAGACCAAATGATAAAGGAAATTTTGAAATTAAAAATGGTATATTTTATGATTTAGTACAAGATGCTAGAAAAGAATATGAAAGAGCAATAATAAATAATGAAGAGCCTAAAAAATATTGTATGATAATTGATGAAATAAATAGAGGAAACTTATCAAAAGTATTTGGAGAACTAATGATGCTTATTGAAAGTGACAAAAGAGATCCAAAATGGAGTATAAATTTAACATATTCTGATGATGATTTTTATATACCAGAAAATTTATATATTATTGGTACAATGAATACTGCTGATCGTAGTCTTGCAACAATAGATTATGCATTGAGAAGAAGATTTGCATTTATAAACTTAGAACCAGCATTTTCAAATGATGAGTTATGTGAAAAATTAAAAAATCATTTGGTTAACCAAGAAAAAATAGATGCATCATTTGTTGAAAGAATAATAATAGCATATAGAAAATTAAACAATTATATAGCTCAAACATTAGGTAAAGATTTTATGATTGGACATAGTTATTTCATTAATCAGTTTAACAATGAAGAAGACAACGAATATGTATATAAAAGTATTGTAGATTATGAAATAGTACCATTATTAGAAGAATATTTTTATGATGATGCAAGTAAAGTAGAAGAAGCTAAAAAAATAATTGAAAAAATATAGGATGATGATATGGAAAAGTTAGATAGAAAAGTTCCAATTAAAAATGTTTTATATATGTTTAGTTATGTCTGGGATAAGGTATCTTTTAAAGACTATACAAATTTAAATGGTGAAGATGATTTTGATTGTGCAAATATTTTGAGTACATTATTTTTAATAAATGTAAAAAATGTTATTAAGAAAGGATTATATAAAGAGTATAATGAAATAAATGAAGAGATAAGAGGAATAAGAGGAAAAATAGATTTTAAGAATTCGCTTAATAACTTGTCTTTCAATAATGCTAAGGCTTTTTGCAGTTATGATACTTTAAATGAAAATAATATTATAAATCAAATAATAAAAACAACAGCACTTAAGTTATATAGAGCAAAAGGAATAAATGAAGAAAATAGAAAAAAGATTAATAATGTATTGTTAGTTTTTAATCAAGTAGAAATAATAGAAATAAAAGATGTTACTTTTGACATTAAATATAATAAAAACAACTTGTATACTAAATATTTAATAAATGTATGTGAATTAATTAATAACTCTTTAATGCTTTCAGAAGATAAAGGTATATATAGATTTATAAATATTTTAGATGATGATAAAACTATGCAAAATATATATGAAATGTTTATATATAAATTTTATAAATATCATTTAGAAGAGAAGCAAAAAAAGTATAACGTTAGGTATCAAAGTCAAATAGAATGGAATTTACTTAATGGTAATGATGAAATACTTCCAAAGATGAGATTAGATATAATGCTAGAAAATGAAGAAAAAATAGTTATTATTGATACGAAATATTATTCTGATTACTTAAGCAATTATAGAGATGGAAAAGCAACATTAATATCAAGTAATATGTACCAAATGTACACATACATGAATCAAATAAATTCTAATAAGTCTACTATTGGAATGCTTTTATATCCATTAAATAATAAAGCTATAGATGAAAAGTATGATGTTAAGATAATTAATGGAAATCAAGTGCAAGATGCTAAATTTAGAATAAGAACAATTGATTTATCTAAAAAATGGGATCAAATAGAAGAAGAGTTATTAGAAATTATTGATAATAATTAAATTTTAATTTAATAAATAAGCCATAAAAAACGTTAAGTTATCTGGAAAAAGCTAGGATTTATTTCCTAGCTTTTTTTGTCTTTTAAAACGATAAATTTTGGTGTCGAATTTTGATAAATCTGACAATAAAGGTTGACAAGTTACATAAAAAGTATTATTATTTTTACGTTACTGTTAATGAAGGGGGAATTAACTTGTTAGTAATTTCATTAACTAGGATTATAACCAAGACATTAATAATAGTACAATTTCTTATCAATACAACACAATCTTTTAATCATGAAAAAATAACTGTATTAAATAAAATACGAATATTTGCGTGGATATTAACATTTGCTGTTATTTGTGAAGCAAGTGTTAAATATGTTGGAAATTTTGTATATTTCCTAGTAATAGTTCCATTTATATTTATACATATAGTTATGTTAAAAAATACGCGTCACTTTCTTATAGTAGACTACATATTTTCATATATTGTAACGTCTATAGGTGAGTTTAGTGCGACTTTAATTGCTAAATTAATTTTTTCTTGTACATTGTACGATATTCTTCACACAGAAATATATTTAGTATACAATATCTTATTTGCTGTTATATCTGTCATTACTACACTAGGAATATGCTTATATGAAGAAAAAAGAGGTAGTATAGTAAAGGAGATAATAGATAATTTAACTATTGCAGACGATTTGGCAATTGTTATATCTAGTGCAATATTAGTATTTGTACCTTTTATACACTTTTATTATTTTAGACCTACATGTGAAAATCACATTTTACTAATATTTATATCTCAGCAGTTTTTACTACCAAGTATGTTATATCTATACTTTAAATATACAAATATTTTAAGTTTAGCAAGAAAGAAGATACATCAAGAAGAACTTCGTGTTAAAAATTTAACAGAAGTAACAGATGCATTACGAACTATAAAACATGATTATAACAATATATTACAATCAATTAATGGATACGTTATAACTAAACAATATGATGCTTTAAATGATCATATGTTTAATCTAATTAAGGAATCACAAAAGATTACAGCGTTAGAAAGTATTAATCCCTCAGTAATTAACCAACCGGCTATATATGGTATAATTGCTTCTAAGTATTATTTAACAATAAGTAAAAATATAGATTTTGAGCTTAGTGTAAGTACAAATATTAGTAGTATATGTACAGATTTTACAAAATTATCTAGAATACTTGGTATTTTAATGGATAATGCAATAGAAGCATCAGAAAAATCTAAAAAACCACATATAAAATTATGCTTTTCATATAATCCTAAGAAAAACGCAGATATAATTAGTATAAGTAATACAATAAAAGAAGGTATTACAATAGATACAAACAGTATCTTTAAGAAGGGATATTCTTCTAAAAAGGTAAAATCTGGAATTGGATTATGGGAAGTAAAGAAAATACTAGCAAAAGAAGAAAATGCACAAATTTTTCCTGATGTAAAAAATAATGTATTTTCACAAACTATAGTAATAGAGAAGAGTTAAGAACAATAGATATAACACTATTGTTCTTTTTTTATGATTTTTGTGGTATAATATTTGTGTTATGGAGGAAGAAAAATGAATTTAGATAAAAATATAATTACACCTGAAGATAGGATGGATTTCATAAAAAAACTTGAACAAAATGTAGTAAATAAAGAAGAAGCACTTGAACATTATAACGAAGTGCTAAAGAACATACAAAAGAATGATTAGAGACAATAAAAATTGTCTCTTTTTTTGTATACTAGGAAATATCGTTTTCTAGTATATAAAAAATATAAAAATCAGTAAAAAGTAAGACATGAAAAAAGAGCATACAAAAGTATACTAAAAAAATATATAAAATTTTAAAAGAAACATTTTAATTTACTTGAGAACAGAGATAATATGTGTTAAACTAGAAGTAGCCTTAGAGCTAAAGAAAGCTACTGAGGAGTTGTACTTTTGAAGGTGGTACAACGTATTCAAATTTTAAAATGTTTCCACAAATGCATTTTAAAGGGGTGCACTTAAAGTGGAAAAAAAGCTTATCTTGCCATTTTAAATGGCGGATAGGCTTTTCTTTTACCCTTTTAAGAATGCTAGTTTTAGCTTTTTTCATAGCGTAAATGCCATAATATCTAATCATATTAAATCCTTTTTGAGGAATATGAATAATAAGCTTTTTAAAAAATTCAAAAGCAGTAATTTTTTCTTCAACTCTCTTGTTATCTTCATGTCTGTCATAGTAAAAAGAAACGAAATTACCATCATAAGATAAAATACGAGACTCAGCCATAGCCGGTCTACCAACATAACGAGTAATATATTTTAAGACAGAAGAAGTTTTAGAAGAATGTTTTTTAGGAGCATGAACATAGAAACCTTTACCGTTCTCTTTGTAAAGGTTATGCTTAATTTTTTTAAATTCAGAAGAGTGAATCTTTTTAGATAAGATAGATAAAAGTTTAGTCATAAATCTTTTTCTAAGCATATCATAAGGGAAAAAATCAATAGATTTCCAAGGAGTAATTCTGCCCATAGCGCCTTCAGTAATAAGCATATGTATATGAGGGTGCCATTTTAAGTCACGACCAAAAGTATGAAGAGTACATATGATGCCAGGAACAAAAGACTCCATTTTAGAGATACCTTTAAACCAAGATAATAAAGTAAAAGAAGCGGCATCAAAAAGGTCGTTTAGCAGAGATCTATCTTTTTGGAAAAATGGCCAAAGGGATGAAGAAAAAGTAAAAGTAATGTGTCTGTGAGGACAATCAATGCACCTAGAAGGCATAACATTAGAACGATTGATGCAAGAATTAATACCGCAAGAAGGACAAAAACGAGATTTGCAAGTAAAAGGAACATAAGCATAATTACCACAAACATTACAATCAAAAACAGAGTAGCCAGAAGATAAAGAGCCACAAAGAAGAAACTTAGAGATTTCTTCTTTAACAACAGGACGAATGTTAGGAGTAGAAGCTAAAAAGTCGTCCCAATGATCTTTAAAAATATCTTGAATAATATGTTTTTTGTGACCAATAGTATGAGATTGTACGTCTAAAATATAATTTGAAAAATCCATAAAAATACCTCAAATAGATTATATAATTAATAAAAAAATAAGTCTACCTTTTGTAAAAAAGATAGACTAAGAATTTAAGGCACGAAGTGCGAGTGAATTTTTAATTCACTTTTCTTGCAAACAGACGTTTAGAATTTGCTTGACACTTAAAAATTACTAATATATAATATAACAAGAGGTGCAAAATGTTAGCTAAGATATTAATAAATACATCAGTAAATACACTTAATAAAGTTTATGATTACTTAGTACCAGAGGAACTTGAAAATGAAGTGGAAATTGGAAAAAGAGTACAAATAAGCTTTGGTAGAGGAAAAAATTTAGAAGAAGGTATAATAGTAAAACTTGAGGAAAAGTATGATCCTCCAAAATATAAATTAAAAAGTATAGAGAGCGTTTTAGATGACGTTTCATATGTCGATGAAAAAAGACTAAAACTTGCTAAATATATAGCATATGTATATTTTTGCAATGTGTATGATGCTTTAAAATTAATGTTGCCACCAGGCACTAAATCTAAAAATAGTAGCAAGAGCTTAGATACTAGAAAAGATAAAAGAGTGGTTTTAATTAAATCTGCAGATGAAATTATGCAAGATATTGAAACAAATGTAATAACTAGTGCAAAGCAAATACAGCTTTTATCTTTTTTAATATATACAGATAATGTTTTAGTAAGTGATATAGTAGATGGGCTATCTATATCAAGAAGCGTAATTTCAACAGCTAAGAAAAATGGCTATGTAGATATAATAGAAGTAGAAAAAGAAAATGACTTCTTAAAAGACTTAAAAGTAGAAAAAACACATGCTCTTACTCCAACAGAAGAGCAAAAAAGAGTAATAGACGGTATAAGTGAATATATATACGATGAAGAATATAAACAATGTTTAATTCATGGCGTAACTGGTAGTGGAAAAACAGAAGTATATTTACAACTTATAGAAAGAGTATTAACTCAAGGAAGAAAAGCTATAGTTTTAGTTCCAGAAATTTCTCTTACATATCAGACAGTGGAGAGATTTGTTGCAAGATTTGGAAATGATATAGCTATTCTTCACAGTAAAATGACTATTTCTCAAAGAAAAGAAGAATATAAAAGAATTAAAACGGGTAAAGTAAATATAGTAATAGGTGCAAGATCTGCAATATTTGCACCATTAGATAATATTGGTTTAATAATAATAGATGAAGAACATGATACTAGCTACTATTCTCAAACAAAGCCAAAATATTCAACAAAAGATATTGCAGCTTACATATGTAAAGAGGCTGGTGCTGTTTTAGTGCTAGGAAGTGCAACACCAGAAATTAGTACATATAATAAAGCAGTAAATGGTAATGTTGAATTATTTGAAATGAAAAAAAGAGCTGCAAATGCGAGTCTACCTGAGATAGATATTGTAAGTTTAAGAGATGATAGAATAATGGGAAACACTTCTAGTATATCTTTAAAGTTAAAGGCAGCTATACAAGAAAATATAGATAATAAAGAACAAACAATGCTGTTTTTAAACAAAAGAGGATATAACTCATATTTGACATGTAAAGAATGTGGTTATGTGTTTAATTGTCCTAATTGTGATGTAGCTATGACTTACCATAAAGCAAATAATTTATTACTTTGTCATTACTGTTCACATGTTGAAAAAAATATAAGAGTTTGTCCAAAATGTGGTTCAGAAGATATTTCTAGCTATAATCTTGGAACAGAAAAACTCGAAGAAGAATTAAAAGAAATGTTTCCAAATATTTCAGTACTTAGAATGGACGCTGATACAACAGTAGCCAGAGATTCACAACAAAAAATATTGGATGATTTTAAAAACAATAAGGCAGATGTATTAATTGGAACACAGATGATTAGTAAAGGGCATGATATGCCAAATGTAACTTTAGTTGGAATAATTGGCACAGATGCATTACTTGCTATGAATGATTTTTCTTCATCTGAGAGAGCTTTTTCAAATATATATCAAGTATCAGGAAGAGCAGGAAGAAGTAAAAAGCCAGGTAGAGTATTAATTCAAACTAGTGATACAGATAACTACATATTAGAGGCAGTAAAGCATAATGATTATCTAGAATTTTTTGATAAAGAAATAGATTATAGAAAAACATTTGGATATCCACCATTTATAGATATATTGTTATTTGAAATAAGTGGTAAAGATTTACAAGGGGTAAAAGAGGATGCAGAGAAAATGTATAATATTTTAAATTATGATAACCAAAATGAATACAGAGTATTTTCTCCTAAATCTCCTTTTATTCAAAAATTAAACAATAGATTTAGAATTAATGTAATGGTTAAAGCAAGACTTAATACAAAAATATACAGCAAAATTTATTCAAAGATAAAAGTATTTAATCTCAAAAAAAGAAGAGATACAAGTATATCCATTACAAAAAATCCTACATTTATTTAATTTTTATTGAAAAAAGTTTAGAAATATAATAATATAAGAATATATATATAAAGATATGAGAGGTTGATGAACGATGAATATTACTTTTTATGGAGCCGCACAAGAAGTTACAGGCTCATGTCATATGGTAGAAGTAGCAGGACACAAATTTTTAATAGATTGTGGATTATTTCAAGGAAGTTTAACAGATCAAATGCTAAATTACGAAGAATTTCCATTTAACATTCAGGAAGTAGAATTTGTGATTCTTACACATGCTCATATAGATCATAGTGGAAGAATACCAAAATTATATAAAGCTGGATATAAAAATCCTGTATATTGCACTAGTGCAACAAGAGAACTATGTAAAATTATGCTACCTGATAGTGGACACATTCAAGAAAACGAAATAGAATGGGTTAATCGTAAGAGAATGCGTGCTGGCAAAAAGCCTAATGACCCTATATACACAGAACAAGATGCTATAGATTGTTTAGAAATATTTAAAGGACTAGAGTATAATGTTCCTGTAAAAATTAACGATGAGATATCTTTTGTACTAAAAGATGCGGGTCATATGCTAGGTTCAGCTATAGTTGAATTATATTTAAAAGAAGATGGAAAAGAGAAAAAAGTAGTATTTACAGGAGACTTAGGAAATAAGAATCTTCCAATAATTAACGATCCTGTAAATATAGATAGTGCTGATGTACTTGTTATGGAATCTACTTATGGAGATAGATTACATAGTAGTATAGTAGATCAATCATCTAAATTTATACAAATAATTTTAGATACAATAAGAAGAGGCGGAAACGTTATAATTCCATCATTTGCTGTTGGTAGAACACAAGAACTTTTATATGAAATAAACAAATATTTAACAGATGATAGAATTAAAGATGAACTTTCAAAGATACCTGTTTATGTTGATAGTCCACTAGCAGTAAATGCTACAAGAATTTTTGAAAGCCAACATAGTTACTATGATGAAGAGGCTCTATCTTATTTACTAAAAGGAGACAATCCTTTAGTTTTTGATAATCTTCATTTAATAGAAACTAGTGAAGAGTCTCAAGCTTTAAATGATGATCCAGAACCTAAAATAATAATATCTGCAAGTGGTATGTGCGAAGTTGGAAGAATAAAACATCATTTAAAACACAACTTATATAGATCTGAATGTACTATTTTGTTTGTAGGATATCAAGCAGAAGGAACATTAGGTAGAAAAATAATGAATGGAGAACCATTAGTTAAAATCTTTGGAGAAGAAATAGCAGTAAAAGCAGAAATAAAATCTTTAGATGCATTCTCTGGACACGCGGATAGAGATGGACTTTTAGGATGGGTTGCTGCTATGAAGAAAAAACCTGAACAAATATTTATTGTTCATGGTGAATTAGAAGCACAAAATGTGTTAAAAGAATATATACAACAAGGATTTAAAATTAATGCAATAAATCCAGCATACCAAGAGCAATATGATGTTGATGGAACACTTCTTTCTGATGGTAAGAATTCATATAAGGCAACAAGATATAACATATTAGAACTTATGACTTCACTTAAAGAAGAAGTTGATACTATGACTAATAATGTTAAGAGAAACTTAAAGAGCGATGTTAATACAGAGTATTTACAAAATATTGTTGAAAAACTAAAAGATGTTCAAGATTCAATCAATATAGTAAATGATAATACATAATTATTAATAACTAGTAGTTTGCTACTAGTTATTTTTTTTAACCAGTAATCATCTAATTTTATTGGTGAAATAATGAAAAAGAAAATAAAAATAGTTAGTATTAATTTTGATACAAAAGTAAAAATATTGATAGCAGTTTGTGTAATTATAGCAATAAGTATAATTATGTTTTCATTTTATTATATCTGTATAGATTCTAAACAAAAGTCTGAGCCAGTACAAATAGATAATATAAACCAAATAATGGATTTATCTCAATATGAAGCAGAATATCAAATAAAAGTTGTAGGAAACAGAACTACTAATACATACGATGTAAAAGAAGTTGTAGACTTAGAAAATGAAACATATAACATGAATATAGACGATTTATTAAATATAGATATTAATGCAAGCGATACTAAAATTCAAAAAAAGAATATGGATAATATTTATATTACGTCCACAAAAGACATTGTAAGAAATAATCCATTTTCATTTTCTAGTGTAATTGAATGTTATAATTTAGTAAATTCTAAAAAGATAGATGGAAGTATAAAAAAAGTAGAACAAGATGAAAAATGTATATATACAATTCAAATGAATGAAGAAGTTATAGAAAAAGTAAGCAAAATAGTAATATATACTCTAAAAGAAAAATGTAAAATTATTGAAATAAAAATGTATAATTTAGAGGAAAATGAACTATATACAATATCTTTTAAGTCTTTTATAGTCAAAAAATAATATATATACTATTTACTAAAGAAAGATAATAGTGTATAATAAAGGAGGTAAATTACATTTGAAAATAAAATTAGGAGATATATTTTATGCTATATTAACTCCTACTATTGGAAGTGAACAAGATGGTATAAGACCAGTTCTTATTATTCAAAATAACAGGGGAAATCGATATAGTCCTACTACTATTGTTATTCCTATTACTTCGAGTTTGTATAAAAAAGATTTACCTACTCATGTACTTCTCGATAGTACTGTTGGACTTGAAAAAAAGTCTATAGCCTTAATAGAACAAATCAGAACGCTAGATAAATCTAGAATATTAAATAGAATTACTAGAATTAGCGATGAAGATTTAGCTAAAGTTAAAGAGGCTATAAAAAAGAACTTGAATATAAGAGGGTTAGGACTATTTTAAATATAGTAGTAAATATACAGGAGGAAAAAAATGGAAAATAATAATAAACCTTTAAATGTAAGACTTAGAGGAGACGCTAAAAAGAATGCTTCTAAACCAGCAGTTAGCACTGTAAAAAAAGTAAGTAAAAATGGAAAAAATAAAGATGTAAAAGATCCTAGTAATAAAAAGAAAAATAAAAAGCTAGGATGGAAAATCTTTAGAGCAATACTTCTTATTGGACTTGCTTTATGTATAGTTGGAGCAGGAATTGTACTTGGCGTTATATCTGGAATAATTGATGATACAGAAAGTATTAGTCTTGATGAACTAGAATTATTACCACAAACATCTTTTATGTATGATATGAATGGAAATGAACTTGCTGCACTATATGATAGTGAAAACAGAATTATAGTTGAGTATGACGATATACCAAAACAAACTGTTAATGCTGTTGTTGCAATCGAAGATGAAAGATTCTTCTCACATCATGGTATAGACATAAAAAGAACATTAGGTGCTGTTGTTACATATGTAGCAAATGGTGGTGACTCAACATTTGGTGGAAGTACTTTAACACAACAATTAGTTAAAAACATTACGTCAGATAATGAAAAAGCATGGCAAAGAAAAATAAGAGAATGGTACAGAGCTATATCTCTTGAGACAAAATTAGATAAGAGTAAAATATTTGAGTCTTATGTAAATACTATATACTATGGAGATGGATGTTATGGTATAGAGGTAGCTTCAAATCACTTCTTTGGAAAATCAGTTAGTGAATTAAACATTGCTGAATCTGCTGCAATAGCTGCAATGATTCAGTCACCAGAAGTAACAAATCCATATAGAAGCGATGAAGCAAAGCAAAAATTAATTGAGAGACAAAATGTAGTTTTAGATAAAATGAAAAGCTTAGGTATGATCACAGAAGATGAATATACAGAAGCTAAAAACTATGAATTAGAATTCAAGAAGAAAGATGTAAGTTACGGTGGAACTCAATCATATTTTGCAGATGCTGTTGTAGAAGCTGTAATAGATGATTTAATGGATCAAAAGAATGTATCTAGAGGTATTGCAATGAAAATGATCTATACTGATGGATATAAAATTTATACAACAGAAGATCCAGAAGTTCAATCTGCAATAGATGATGCATTTAATGATGGCTCTATATTCTATACAGAAAGAAATGGAGAAATGATTCAAGGATCTATGGTTGTAATGGATCATGAAAAAGGTGAAGTTAGAGGACTTATTGGTGGAGCTGGAGAAAAAACAGGAGCTTTAACATTAAATAGAGCTACACAAACTAGAAGACAATTAGGTTCTTGTATGAAACCATTTGGTGCATATGGACCAGCTTTTGAAAGAGGATTATTATCTCCTGGTGCAGGATTAGATGATATGCAATTTTCAATAGGAAATTATACACCTGTTAACTGGTACCATTCATTCTTTGGATTTGTAACAGTAAGAGAAGCTATTGAAGATTCTATGAATATTCCAGCGTTAAGAGCAAACTTACTTGTAAATGATGAAGATTATTGTTGGAACTTTGCATACAATGCAGGTTTAAAATCTCTTGTTGAGTCAGATAAAGGTGCTGCATCTTTAGCATTAGGTGGTCTTACAAGAGGTGTAACAACTCTTGAAGTTGCAAGTGCATATTCAACAATAGCAAATCAAGGATATTATATAGAACCTAAGTTATACACTAAAGTTGAAGATAGAAATGGAAATATTGTATTAGATAATACAAAAGTAGAAGCTAAACAAGTTATGAAAGATTCAACAGCATTTATGTTAGCAAGCTGTCTAGAGAGTGTTGTAAGTCAACCTCTAGGTACTGCATATGGTGCAGTAAAAATAAATGGTGGAGCTATACAATGTGCAGGTAAAACTGGTAATACAAATGATGATAAAGATAGATGGTTCTGTGGATTTACATCATATTACACAATTGCATGTTGGACAGGATACGATCAAGCAAGAGAAATTGGTAGATCATATCCATATGACTCAACTAAATTATTTAATACTGTTATGAATGCTATTTGTGCAAATAAACCAGCATCAGTATTCTTAAATGAACCTTCTTCTGTAAAGAAAGTTGAATTATGTAGAGATTCAGGAAAGGTTGCAACAGATGCTTGTAAAGCAGATCCAAGAGGAAGTAGAGTACTTTCAGATTATGTAGCAGTAGATTCAATTCCTACAGATACATGTACAGTACATGAATTTGTTAATATTTGTTCTGTAACAGGAAAAGTTGCTTCTGCAGCATGTAAGAGTACTACAAGAAAATCTTGCTTAGTAAGAAGTGAAGGACCTTCAAAAGGACAATATCCAAATGACTGGGCTTACACAAAACCATTTGAAACTTGTAATGGTAACCATGCAGGTGGAAGTACATCAGGTGGAGTTGTAATATATAAAAATGGAGTAGCACAATAATACTTTAAGTGGCGGTACAATAACTTGAGTTATGTAAAATGTATTGCCACTTTTTCTTTTAAAATAGAGAAAATGTGAATTTTTGGTGAAAAAAGTATATATATGTTGAAAAATAATTTATTATTTGATAGAATAAAATAGAATATTTAATGATTTGATTAATATATATTAAAAAAAGAGAGGGAAAGAGATGAAGAAATTCTTTAAAACACTTGCTAAAATATTAGCAGTTTTAGTCTTTGAAGTAGTTTACATTTTAGGCTTAGGAATTTATTTAATTTATTATACTGATATGTTTACTACTACAAGAGATATGATAGTAACAACTTCTATGACAACAATGACACATCAATATTTTGCTACTTGGTTTTTATCTGATGAAAAAATACAAGAAATATTAGCTAAAAATAGAGGAATAAATGGGGACGTGCAACAAAATTTAACTGATGTAAAAGTAGTAACAAAAACTAACCAAAAGAATACAGAAGGAATTGAAGTAAAAGATGTTAGTACTGATTCTTTCAAAGCATACTTAATGATAATTGATGACCCATCACGTGTAGATTTAGTTGTTGGTAAAAAAGTTCCAACAGTTGGTTCAACAACATCACAAATTGTTGAGTCATATAATGCTGTTGCCGGAATAAATGCAGGAGGACTTGCAGATGATGCGGCAGGAACTGGAGCGATGCCAACAGGTTTACTTATGGTTAATGGAGAATATTTTGATAATGAATTTAATTATTATGAGAGTGTAAGTATGTGTGGATTTACACAAGATAATATCTTATACGTTTCAGATAATATAACTAAATCACAAATAGATAATTTAAATTTAAGATGTGCAATATCTTTTGGACCTGTATTAATAGTAAACGGACAGCCTAGAATAAGTAGTGGTAGTGGTTGGGGAATACAACCTCGTACATGTATAGGTCAGCGTCAAGACGGTGCAGTATTGTTTTTAGTTATAGATGGTAGACAAACAGATAGTTTAGGTGCAACTTTAAAAAATGCTCAAGATATATTATTAAATAATGGTGCATACAATGCATTTAACTTGGATGGTGGAGCTTCATCTACTATGGTATTTGATGGTTCACTTGTTAATAAACCAAGTGATATAGCTGGTGAACGTTATGTTCCAACAGCATTCATTGTTAAGTAATTTGAACATATGAAAAGGGGTAGAAAAATGAAAAAATTTATAATTAAACTATTTGCATGTGTAGGTGTTGGAACTCTTATAACATTTGGAACGTTAAAGTTTATTGATAGCTATCTGTATAAGATTACTCAGTCTAGTTATCTAGAAGTAGATACATATAGAACTAGTGGAGAAGTAGAATTAAAAGATGAAGATGTAATATCTATACCAGAAGAAGCTACGCAACTACAGTTCTCATATAACAATAAATATTATGCTTACCTAGAGGACGGAAAATTACACATAAATACTATTGAAGATAAAAAAGAATATGAAGTTATAACTGAGGATAATCCAATTTGTTATTATTACATGTTATATGATAAAAATCTTATAATGTATTTTATAAAAGATACAAGTGGTTCTAGAACTACATTAACACTTAGAACATATGAGATTGCTACAAAAAGAACAACAGATTATAACAACATAAGTATAAATAATTTTTCTAAAATAAAAGATATTACAATGTCACCACTTGTAAATATCATATATATAAATGTTGAAACAAAAACAGCGGTATCAACAAATAATATTGTGTATAAAATAGACTTATTTAACTCTATGTCACAAGTTAGATCAGGTACAATAATAAGCAAAATAAGAATGCTTCAACACGTAGATAAATTATATTATGGTGATACAAAAGGCGGTGTATATACTTCAGGTGCTGCAATCAACTATTTATTTGGATATACTGATGTAGAACTTATCGGAATTAATTCAAATCTTGAAAGTGCAGACGACAACGAAAAATTATATTATCTTGATCTTGAAACAAAAGACAAAGTCTATGTTGTAAGCGGATCAAGACTAGTAGATACTATTTATCTAAGCGATTCAGATTTAGTAACTACATACAATGAATATGGAGACGTATATTTAATATATCCAACTTATATATTAAATATAACAGGTAAAAATCCATATAAGAGAATTGCAAAATTATCTAAATATGTAACATTTGAAGCTATTAAAGGTGATACAGTATATTTAAGAACTTCAAATAATAAAATTGTAACAACAAAACTATTAGACAATTAAAGGAGAAAAAAATGAATTTTATAGAATTACTTAAAGTTATATTTTTAGGAATTGTTGAAGGTATTACTGAGTGGTTACCAATCAGTAGTACCGGACACATGATTTTAGTAGATGCTTTTATTAAATTAGCAGTAAGCGATGAATTTAAAGAGTTTTTCTTAGTTGTAATACAACTAGGAGCTATAATGGCAGTAGTAGTGTTATACTTTAAAAAGCTATTTCCATTTGAAATTAAAAAAGTAGATGGTAAAAACAAATTAACATCTAATAAAGACACATGGATATTATGGGGAAAAGTTTTAATAGCATGTATACCTGCAGGAGTTATAGGACTTTTATTTGATGATTTCTTAGATGAACACTTATATAATGCAGTAACTGTAGCATTAATGCTTATCATATATGGTATATTATTTATTATAGTTGAACGTAGAAATAAAGGTAAAGAAGCCAAAGTAAAAGATTTAAAATCACTTACAATTAAGCAAGCTTTAATTATTGGTGGATTCCAAATGCTTGCATTAATACCAGGAACTTCTAGATCTGGTGCTACAATCCTTGGTGCTATTCTTATAGGAATATCTAGAGAAGTTGCAGCAGAATTTACATTCTTTTTAGCAGTGCCAGTTATGGCAGGAGCAAGCTTATATAAATTATTAAAATTTATATTAAAAGGTGCAATTATAACAAGCTCAGAATGGATAGTACTTGTGGTTGGATTATTAACAGCATTTATAGTTTCAATTTGGGCAATTAAATTCTTAATGAACTACATTAAGAAAAATGATTTCAAAGCATTTGGTGTATATAGAATTATATTAGGTGCTTTAGTATTAATAGCAATGTTTGCTGGAGTTATAAAATAATTAGGCTCTAAGTCAATAGTTGGGGTGAAAAAATCGTCAAAAACTTAGAACCAGTAAAAGAAGGATTCATTTTTGGAATC
>ERZ869979.222-NODE-222-length-17255-cov-6.439225_pt1 | contig 17255 bp, 28 predicted proteins | sample MGYA00521269_ERZ869979 | MGnify/ENA primary metagenome ERZ869979 (study PRJEB32232, sample SAMN07284974) | human gut metagenome | biome: human-associated habitat; material: feces | host: Homo sapiens | place: Tanzania | collected 2014-04-05 ... | reverse complement strand
AGATTATATTAGATAACATGAATAAATTTGAATTAAGTGCTATTTTGTATTATGCGGATTTCTTATCTATGTAGTAGAAATCAGTTCCTGTAACAGATACATGCAAATATTTCTATATACACAAGATTCCTATGAATATTTCGTATATAGCTGGTGTTGATCCCATGTACGATAAACATAATCCTTATGTTGTACAAGCAACAGAGACATATGGAATATTAAAAAAATAGTTTGGAGAAGATGGAATTTTATCTTTTTTAGACAATATTTGCAACCTAGGAGTCTCAGGATGCGTTACAGGAGAGTCTATGTTAAAACACATACATCGAGATAGTGATAGATACATACGAAGCAAAGCATATAGAAAATACAACGAGTTTAAATAGAATCAATCATATCACTATGTCACACAAGGAGAACACGGACCAGAAACAAAAGAGTGCACAAAATATATAGCGCACGTCTAGGCTAAAATCAACAGCAACAGATCCTGAATATGTAAAATCTGTTGATCGTATGATACAGGCATAGAAGAAGTTATTAAGAATATATAACAACGTTGATTATGAAGATGATTAAACCACATGTTGAATTACTTACTCAGCAGTACGACAAACTTGGAATATTCGAAATGGTTGAGCTTGCTGGTAGAACTTCGTACAAATCAGAGAAGAATATGTCTTTTGATGAGAATGGACGTTCTACAACAGCTGAGGCATTTACTAATAAACTCATATCGTACAACCATGGTGCCGCATTAGAGCATGCTACGATCTATTTGACAATACCTAAAACCGAGAAGTTGTACAAAGGGATGGTTAAGATGTATCAACAAAACAAGTATTCTAGAGTTATCGAGTTTGATGGAAATGCATACATAACAACAAACTATCGAGTGATTATCGAGAATGGTTGGACTTACGATCTCAAATATCTCACAGAGCCTCATAAGCTTCACGTAAAGCGTTATTCATTCAGGATTACGTGCAACAGGATTAACTCTCAATCATTCATGAGACATAGAGTATTTTCATTCCTGCAAGAAAGTACAAGGTATGTTACGTATAACGGAGATCTTGAATATATCTATCCGTCTGACTGGAATACGTATGATGCTGAAACAAAGAAGCTGTTTAAAGATCATATAACAGCATCTGAATCCGTATATAAGACCTTGTTATCTAAAGGTTTGAAAGCTGAACGAGCTAGAGATCTTCTCCCTTGTGGAATTAAGACTGAGTTTGTTATGACAGGATTCATAGATGATTGGGATAAAATGTTAAAGTTAAGATTAGCTAAAGGAGCTCATCCAGATGCTCAACTAATAGCACATCAAATATCAGATATACTAAACGATGTTATACAGGATTGATAGTTTTTATGCAGATAAGATAACGATGACACCAACCATTCCTATCAATGGTCTCACCGAGAATGGTCATGAAGATAACAAAACTCCTAGATTATGCTTCAGTGACTCGTTGATAGGATGTTTGGCCGCACAAGGTACACTTAATTTTAACTATTCATACATAGTGTATGTGCCAGTTAATCAGAAGATAAAGGTTCATAAACCTACGAAAAAACAATGTCCAGATGCTCATATAACAGGTGAGGTTTAGTACACAGGTAAGCCAATAGAGTTAGTGCCGATAGGTAAGTTATACACAGCAGATAACCTGTTTAAAGTTGGTGAATACCCATCTACAGGAAAGAAGAAAAAGATGATACCGGTATATGCGTGCGAATATGCGTTTGTACCATTGAAAACGTCTAAAAATAAATAAATCATGGATAATATAGAACATAATACAGATAACATTGATGTGAATACTTCATTGTCTAAACAGCTTATGTACATAGCATTTGCATCTATTATATCAGCTGATAACGACCAGCTTGATGAAGATACGAAACAAACTATTATTGCTAAGTACGATGATGAAAGAAAAGATGAACCATCTGTACTGGATTGGGATAAAATCTTAGAACCAATCAAAGATGTTGAGTTAAGAGATAAATATATTAACCTGTTAAAAGCGACTGAGGTATGATAGGATCACATGATAGTTATACGTTCCATAAAGCTACTAAGGGTATATACAATAAGTCTTTAATACGTAGAACATGGAAAGCTCAGAACATGAACATAGCTGAACAGTATGAGCATGGAGTTCGTATGTTTGATGTACGTGTTTGTAGAGATGGAAATAAATGGAGAGTATGTCATGGTGCTGCAGAGTTTGATGAAACATTCGCATCAATACAGTGCATATGTGATTTCTTCGATAGACTATATCCAGACGCTATTTATCGTATATGGCTTGAAAAAGGCTCAAAGGCTGTTGAGAAAAGATTCATAGCTGAGAGTGTAAATGATTATTGTCATTGTTCTCTATGTGACTTTTATCCTAACTTATGGAGAGTTGGAATAAAGTCGTATAAAGAATGGACAAAGGGTATTTGTAATAACAACGAACGTTTGTACAACAAAGGTTATCTATTCGCTAAAGATGCTCCTTGGAGTGGTAATTGTCACGAGTTACACGGTACAATGTCTTTCAAGAATTATTTCAAAGGATCTCTTGAGTCTCAAGCTAAAAAGTACAACAGAAAGATTATGAGTACTGTTCCAAAAGATCAGATATACGGAAAAGAACATCTTTATCTGATTGATTTCGTAGATCAAATGCTTCCTATGGAGATAACAAAAAGTCCCATGAAGATGAGGATATAACAAATATATTAGATCTATAATACTTAAACAAATTTATTCAGGGCCTACGTTAAGTAGGCTCTTTTTTATTATGCCTAAAATAAGACAAACAAATAAAGTAATGAAGGTTAGTAATTAGTGGTTACCAGCTTTCTTAAACAGTGTCAATGGATCTCCAACATATACATATATGAATGATTCAGGTCAGTGGGCTGATGCATCTGGTAATACGTACAATGTTGAATATCCATTAGATGAAGTAACTGTTAAATACGATCCTAAAACAGGTGGGTAGATCAATAAAGCTGCACCAGATTATTGGAGACAATATGGTCAGCGTAGAATGCAATAGACTGCTGGAAATGTTGACAAAGTTATAATGGGTACTGTCGGAGCTGCTACAGCACCGCTATGGCTACCTGAGATATACGGAGCCGGGTTGGTACTTGGTGGTAATCCAGCTGTGCAATAGTTTACAAATCAGGTATTGTACGGATTAGGTGCTGATGCAGCATTGAAAGCAACAACAGGTTATGATTATTCAGAAGCAGGTTAGAGGTTGTTTAGTAATCCTTTACGACGGATCGGTTTAAGTAAGGGTACATCTGATCTCGTAGCTCAGCTTACAGGTGGTGCATTGAATCCAGGATATTATATGCCTGCTATGAAAGCGCTCAAACTCCATTCATCTGGTCCGATGTTGAAACAGACTAAACGTGCCAATGATATCAAATCAGAGTTGGACTGGTCTCCAGAGTCGTGGTTTAAAACACGTGCTACTGGTAGTTATGATGCACAAGACGTCGCAGCATTGACCGGTCATGTTCCTGAATATCGTGAAATAGAACGTGTTGCTAAAAGCAACGGAACTTGGTTGAAGATGCCAGATGGATCTTTATGGCAAGGGGATCCTAGAACTTGGGTTCAAATGCAGAGTGTTCCATATAAGAAATATGTCAAAGATTCACCGTTCGCTAATCAAATATTTAGCCATACTACAGATAGTAAATTTGATAGATTTAATTATGATTATTTTGGCAGAACTGATAATGGTTTTTATGGTCGCGGTTTTTATTCAAGTCCTGCTGAACTAACACCAAGAGGATACCGTGGAATAAATACGTATGGTGATACGAACTATCTGCTTGCAACAAATGTTAAACATCCTTTAGATTTAAATAGTCGCGACTGGGAGTGGGCTGGTGCGTTCAATTGGCCTAAGACAAATGCTCCGTCTGGAATATTTGACAAATATGATTCTGTATATTATGGAATTCCAGGAATTACAAGAGTTGGAACAAGCCCTGCAGAATTAGTTGTTCCAAAATCTTCAAATTACAAATCATTGCTCGGCAACAACGGCGACTTTAATGAATATAATGATGTTATATATAAGACCCTAATTCCTACGATAATTGGTGGTGCATATTATACCAATACAAAATAATAAGAAATCCAGCCTTCGGGTTGGATTTTTTTATTTTATTTTTAAACGAGAAATAAAAAATTTTATTTTACACTTGTTTAAACGGGAAAGTCCCCCGATAGCCTCCCCCGGCAGATTTGGAAATTGGAACACCCCTCCCTGATTCGTCAAAGGCGCCTATTCCTACCTATTGGCAACACAACGTCGTGTTGCTGTAAAATTAGATGAATTATGGGATACGTTCTTAAAATCAAGAAGTTAGTCGAGCACGAGTGGAAAACTACCAAGGTTAGAACCTACGTCAACGGTCAGGATGGCAAGCCTGTTTTGGCCGAAGAACGCGAAGTTCCTGCCACAGTTTGGAAATGGGTTGATTCTCCCGTCGAGCCTACACTCGAAGCTTTGTTTGAGAAGTACGGGGATTGGTGCGCCAAGCACAAGGACAACTGGTGCATTGTTCCGCAGTAAGGAATGGGCCTTCGGGCCCTTCCTTGCTTCTCTTCTTGCTTCCCTCCTTGCTCTTATTTTGCTTATCTCTTGCTGTCTCGTCAAACAAGACATGGCTCGCTCGTTCCTCGCTCGCCCTTGCTGATTCGTCAAACATGCCTGTTCCTATAGATTGGCGACGGTATAACATCGTTTATAATCGTTGCTCGTGCTGCGCATAGCGTTGCGTCGGCATGTAGGATAGCACGGGTTCGATTCCTGTGGTGTCCACTATCCTCCTGTGAAGGACGATTTTAAGATTCCCATATTCATAATTGTGTTTAATATATGGCCCTTCGGGGTCATATTCGGGTGCTATGGTACTCTGTCAGATGATAGCGACAGTGCGTAGGTTCGATTCCTACGGCATCCACAGCAAGAAGGGCAGCGAGGTCGTTGCCCAGCTAAACACACAAAATCATGAGAATGCAAATCGAAAACGTCTACGTGCTCACAGCTCACGTAGGTACACAGAATGTGGAAACCAAGTACGTCAAGCTCGATCTTATCGACGCAGACGATCCTTGGGGCGAAAGCTGTACTATGACCATCTTCGAGTCTACGGACAAGGCTATGGTCAAATACCTCACCAGTATCTATGCTGACGCTCAGGCGGACGGCACAGATCAGTTTGGGCAGGTTAAGTATGCTCCTTCTATCCTCAAGGATGCCACCAAGGCTCTTCCTGACAATAGAAAGGTCATACCAGGCATCGTGCGAGCTGAGGCTCCTACTCCTGGCGGCGAGCCGTACATTCGTACGACTGAAGTCAACGGAGTGCGCGTACCTGCAAAGAACGCTGTCCCAATCAACTCTCTTATGCTCTGGTGCCGCAAGGTCAAGGACAATGAGACTGGTGAGATGAGCTGGAAGTCTGGCTGGTCTCCAGCCGAGCGCATGACGAGCATCATCGCACACCTCTACAAGCCTTGTCGCGAGACAGGTTTACCTGAGACTGGCGAGATTGTCAGTGCGCCCGTTCAGGCTCCAGTTGCTCCTCAGATGCCGCAGCAACCTGCTCCGCAGCAGCAAGCTCCTCAGACTCAGCCCCAACAGGCTCAGCCTCAGCAGCCACAGCAAGCTCCGCAGCAACCTACTGCTACATTCTAACCACTCTTCCACGCCTATCGAGGTCGGGCGTTCCAAATACGACCTCATTCATCTTCTTAAACACTCACGACAATGAAGAACTCCCTTGCTCTTACAGCAATCATCCTCACTTGCCTATTCGTAGGCTTCGTAACCGGTTATGCAACTGGTACGACTGATGGAGACGCAGCAGCTTACGCTCAACAAAAGCAAACAGTTGCCGCAAAAGACTCTCTCGCTATCTACAAAGAGTTCGCCAATCGAGCAATCGCACTCCTTGACGCACTCGGCATCGATGACGACTCAGTCGATCCCTTCTACGACGGCAACGACGCAAAAGCCCGCGCAATCTCACGAGCATACTTGCGTTATTGCCACGCCTACAACAAGCTTGCCGACATCAACGACAGCTTGCAACAGCTGCCTCCTGCGCAAACGCGCACGCAAGCACGCTGATCACCTCAGAGGACGGCCGGAAGGCCATCCCTGCGGGGCCTATTCGTATAATATTGCAAATAGTCAATTTAAAAAAGAACAAAATGAATATCGAACAAATGTTGCGGGATGCCATCGAAAGTAAAACCGCAAGGATTCTGAAAGAAGAGTACGGCATCGAAATGTCAAAAGAGGTGATAGATGAAATGTCTGAAGAGCACGATGAACCAAACAAAAATTGGCGTTATCAAGTTGTGCTAAGAACCATCGGAGATGATCCTGAACGTATTGCGCGTATCATAAACGACTTCACTCACGATGAAGAGCGTACACAAGCATTTATGGATGCTGTGCCAGTTGCAATTCACCGTGGTTTGACTGTTGATAATGAAATCGCCTTAAGGAACACATTTCTCACTTGTGGAGCAGATGCGTATGTTGAAAAAATGATTAAGATCGATTAGTCATGGAACAGAAGAAGTACAAACTCACCAAAGAGACAATGTGTTTCGATGGTGTAACACTTCATAGGATACAGGCTCTCAAAGACTTCGGAAACGTCGAAGCTGGAGAGCTTGGTGGATGGGTTGAATCAGAGAAAAACCTCTCACAGTCTGGTGATTGCTGGATAGCCATGGAAGCTAAAGCCTATGGTGGTGCAGAAATCGGTGACAGTGCTATATTAACGCGTAAGGCAATAGCATGTGGAAACTCAACCAAAGGAGATGACTATCATTATGAGATGGTCAAATCACACACTTCAAAAGCAGACAAATATGAGAAAGTTGTACTGCCAAATATGCCTACTCATTGGATGAAAATGCCAACTCATCCTTAGTAAATAATCTTTTAAAAGAAGTTGTTATGTGTTTAGTTACAAGTCAACGTGAGCCATACATAGCGCCTATTGACATTCCAGTTGTAAAGGTGCTAAAAGTAAATAAAAGTATTGAATTTAGTACTGTATTTAGAAATGTACCTGTATCATTAAATGCGGCATTACGTGCACAAGGTTCATGGGTAAACGATTTTGACAAAGATCGTATTACACAGCGCCTTAGTAAAGGTTTGATACATGCATATACACACTGTCGTTTTGCACCATACGATGGTTATTTAACAGAGCCGTTTAATATCAGTTACGTCAGTGCGTATATACCACGTGGAACAAAGTTCTTCATATCAGATGATCACCAGACCATAGGTGCGGAGGAATTGTATATCTTAAACCACATGGCACCGCGTGCTTTTGGACTTACAGATCAACAGGTATATGACATAATAGCATTAGCAATATGGAACCGAAAAAACCAATAGATGATCATGATCGGTTAGATCCTGGTCATAAAATAGGACTCTTGATCCTATTATTCATATTCATGCTTTTCGTGACTCGTGCATGTGCTCAAACAGCACAATATGACACAGCTATCGTGAAGTATCAGAATATCGAACGAATTGTATCTCAGACAACAGACAAAGGTGCAGTTCGTTACTACGCAGTTTACAACGATAAGCAAGAGAATATCTCAGAACTAATCCCTGTTTCTAAGACTGTTCTCTCGTACATCAATGCGTGTAAACAGAATCAAATTGAACCATCATTGGCTATCCGTCTTAAAAACGGTATCATTGTTGGTTTGATACGATACAAAACCAAATACATTGTTAAAAGGAGACGATAATGATGTACACGCCTAAGCAGTCCGGCGTTCTAAATAGGACTGCACAACATTTAAACACTCAAAACAATGAACAAAGCGGTTATAGTAATCGTAACAGCCATAATCAGCGTATTTATTGGCTGTTCTGCTGGACAGATGAACATGACTGGTGACATGAACCGGGAGATCGCAGAAATGAGCCGTTACTACAAGAGTCAGTACAAAGACACTCTTGATGCATACAAACAGTATGTGGCAGCAACGGAGAATCTGCTCAGCGAGTCCCAATTCTACGACAACTTCGATCCGTACTATAACGGACCTGATGAGATGAAACGTAGAAAAGGTGTCGCATACAACAAGTATTGCGAAGCTTTCAACAAGATATCGAAATCTTGTGGAATAACCCCAGTCACTTCATACTAACAAGTTTTAATCAATAAAACATGGAAATCGAAAGCAAAAAGAAGACGTATAACAAGCGTCGTAAGAGCAACAAGCGTAATCGCAAGGTTGCACGTCATCGTAACGGAACTCATGGTGTGATGAACAAACATCAACTATGTGAGTTCTTTGGCCATAAGTTTGGTGCCACAGAGGTCAGTGGTTTTATTGCACCTCTGTTACGTTACGAAACTCCCTTTGGTGATGAGATAGATGTGTCATTCATCGCAGACAAGAATGACAACATCTGTGGTGTGAACGAAGGCTTTATCGTAGAAGCTGGTCTTGACAAAACTCCTTTTGACAAGGAGGATATCGTCATAGTGATGAACATCTACAGAGGACAGAATCTGTGCCTCGTAGCAGAATCAGGGAGGGTTGTGCGATGAACGAGACGCTTGTCGATTTGAAGAAGATGGTCGATGTCACAAGAGACAAAGACATCAAAGATCCAGGTTTGCTGAGACCTGTGATCGGCGCAATCAACGATGTACTCGTAAAAAACACGAACATCGAGATTAAGGGTGCAGACAACAAGCAAATTGTCATTGAAGTAAGTTATCACACGCGTCAGAAAATGCAGCATGTGATCAATGACAAGGAGATGTGCACTGTGCTGGCTAAGTTGTTGATCGATGTATATGCGAAATTCAATCGCATAAGCAACATCATAAATGATTACAATAAAACCAAGTGTCATGAGTGATGAAAAAGATCAAGAACTGTATGAGAGTTCTATAAACTACAATCCAGAAACCGTTATTCATCAAGATAAGTTGTACTGTAAAATAGTACACAATCTGAATCTGATTAGCGACGCATACAGAAAAGAAAATCTTTCCTACTTCATGAATATGCTCATGAAACGTGAAGGTATCCGTTTCTGGATAACAGACACTGAATTTCATCTTGAGATTCCATTGCCTGATAAAGAACTTTCAGTTGAGGAGATTACTAACATATCGAGTGATATTGAACAGTTAATGTCATTATTACAAGGTATCATGTGTGATTGCGTAGAGGCAAACCAAGAACTAGACGCAATAATGAGTCAAATGCAATGAAAATAGCTAAGACGGACAAACAGGGCAACCCAACATCAAAACTATTCTTACGAATAGGTGGTAGCTCTATTCTAATCGCAAGTAAACTAACAGTTGTACAAGCTGTATTGTTGAAAAAGCAGATTGAGAAGTATACGAAGGAAACAGATTCAAAGATTAACGGACATTTATACACGATCCAATAATATGCGAGTACATTATTTAAATGTGAGCTTGATCACATGTGCAGCAGCAAACAAAGCCATTGCTGAGCACATTGGGTCTCAAGAGATTGAGATTTATGTGAATCCTGTGAAAAGTATACGTAACTGGTTACAAAAAGACTTCGTAGAAGACAAAACCATGTTGTTGAAACTATTAGTTCCATTTAAACGTGGTGAAGTCGAACTTCTTGAAGTACATGCATACAAAAAAGTAATTAAATGCGGAAAGCCTAAGTACAAACTATATGTACGTAAGCTGACGTATGCCAGAATGAGAGAACTGGTTGATATGTTTGGAGACATACGTCTCAAACCAACTCAGTTCTTAACTGATTAACATTATCCCCTGTAGAGCTTTCCCACTCTATGGGGGATTTCGTTTAATGTAGCCATCGAAAGATGAGAGTCACAAGCCTCTATAAATACAGAGTGAACGAACATATATGTTTAATTTAATTCATTATCAAAATGAAACATTTCATCAAAGCATCGCTCATTGTAGCGGTAGTGTGGGCTGTGGTCGTAAGTATGGCGTTATCAACGTCGTCATGCGAGCATAAGCCCGACGTAACACCGGTTGATACCACAACAGTGGTTTCAAAGCCGGCTGAACAGTGGTCCAGAGTGACGGACTTCTTGAGTTGGGTCAACGACGAGGCCAACAACAATTATTGTGACAGTATCATCTTCGAGGTTATGTCGCCTGAAGACTTGTACAATGTTGCAACTGTTGTTTCGTCAAAGAGCGAATCATTCACTAAAAAGGATATTGTACGAGAGTTCCTCGATCGTAAGGATGTTTATTCCGCCTTGCGAGGGAAACACACGGCAGATTCTATAGTATGTGATACAAAAGACACTATCATTGATGGTGTCAAAGTCCAACTTATAAACACTTCTCGCTATGAGTAAAAGAGTAGAGCTCCTCCGCAAACCGGCAAAGTATATTGTCGTTGTGGAGTACAACGGTAAGATGCCGAGTATTGAAGATCGGCGTAAGATTGTCGAAGCATTCGTCGATCTTTGTGCTGACGGATTGGTGAACTATCCAAACGTGTCTGTTCTCAACGCAGATGACATCACGAAAATTATTGTCAAGCACATTGTTGAGTCTAATGATCGATTTGAGCAGCCTGAAGTGGCGATAACGCCCGAAGCCGCTGCCGCAAAGGTCATTGGTACGACTTTTGAGAGTAAACTCGAAAGTGGCAATCCTGCTGTGATCACACTTGCGTTTAACGCAGCACTGGTGAAACACTTGAACAGTAACACTGACGTGTCGAGAGCATTACGAAGCGCATTCGTGGTACTCAGCAGAGACAACGTGTTCATCAAGATACCTCTTGAACTTCGTGAGAAGTACAGCATCACGAAAGAGGTTATCAACATCATCCGTGATCTGGCAAAGATCCACCAGCTTCGTTAGTATGAGTAGATCGTACAAAGATTATCGTAAAGATAGTCAACCTGTAAAGGCAAAGCGTCATAAACAAATGACGCCGTACAACAGATCCTTCAGACATAGCACAGTGTTTGATGAAGATTTAGACAAATATGTGCATTAGTTAACTTTTAAACATTTATCAAAAATGGCAAACAAGAACAGTGTAAAGCCTGCAAAGGCAACAACCCCGGTAGTAATGACCAGCGACAACGTGATGGACGTGATCAACGCCAAGAATCTCGGTAGCTCTGAAATGGCCACGAAAATCCAGGAAGAGCTCAAGAACGAGCAGGACGAGCGCATCAAGGAGCAGAAGAAGACTCGCTTCTCACGCGCCTCATTCAAGGAGGCAAAGACCCTTATCGATGTTCGTCGTCGCAAGCGCGAGATGGAGATCACCAAGGAGGAGTTGGTCCGTCGTTCAGACTTCGTGAAGTTCCTGATGGGCTTCGAGGTCACACGTGAGTTCCTCGATCATCACAAGGTCAAGGGCGATGAGATGACTCTCAAGATGCCTGGCAAGGACAACAAGCTTGAGGACAAGAAGGTCAAGCTTGGTGACAAGTTCGAGCCGTGTATCGACATCACCGACTACGATGTCTGGGAGGGCAAGATCAACGACGACATCTACGAGCTTCGTCGCAAGTGCGATGATCAGTTCGACAAGGAGATGAACAAGGTCCGCCTCGCATTCGGCGAGTACTACAAGTGGTAATCTATCATCAGATAGTATCTGTAAATAGAACTACAAAGTCCAACTCAAGAGCCTAAGAGCCATGAGCGCTTTTGAAATATTAATAACCCGATGTATCACTCAATATGACCGCAGATGGATCATGATTGTTTGGAGCCGTAGAAACGTATTTTAAAGGCATAAGAATTGACTTATCACACAGAGCCATGAGCCAATGTGGGACGAAAACACTCTAACAGGGGTGGATAAACTACTGTCGTATCAAATGATCGAACATGCAAGAACTATAAGTCTTTAAGGCCCCTACATATGCGTGTAGGTTCCGTCTTGAAGTGTGTTTTATCAAAGAGAATATAGTTAGCCCAAACAGAATCTTGAATCAGTTTTGGAATCTCTAACTATTGCAGTATTTCGTAGCGTGCTGCATCCATAGGGAGTTTGGCCATTCTCTATGGAACTATGTGTGGGGATGAGTTAATCATACAAGACGTGGGTTCGAATCCCACTAGGTCCACGATTCAGTTGAACACTAATTTTCCAGTCAAAGTTTTTTAATTGATGTTTTTTAATTATTGTTTATTATCGTAACTCATAGGGTAACGGTTCGTGAGAATAGTTACTCATTTTATGGGCCTAACTGGTTTTGATTGTATGAGGAAGTAAATCCGTTAACTGCGCATTAAACATCAACTGGCGATTATAATATCGTAGATTACACTCACGTAGCGTAAGTGCTAATCAGGTTCGACTACCAAAGTGTCATGGGCGAGTAATAGGACTGTATGGGGTTCGATCCCCCACGCCCAACTAAAACAAGATCGATATGAAACACTCATCAAAAGGTTTCCGAGGAATGATACGTGACAGATTACCTGTACATGTTGATATTGCTTTACAAATTTGTAAGTGCAAAAATAATTATATTGAGCACATATATAACAAGTTTGTAAAACATGTGCCTGTAGAACAAAGAAGTCTTGCTGTAAAGCAAGCTCTTGGTTTAAAACAGGCTGTGACTGCTGAAGATGTGAGAGTATGGTCATGGAAACATGCAAACATACTTAAACAACACGGATACAGTATTCACAACATACCGAAAAGAATGTTTTTCCATACGTTTTGGACAAGTATTAATTTTCCAGACTTAGATAAAGATGTCTTCGAAAGATTCAAAATAGCTGATAAATGGGTACAATATCTACAAAGAATGTATCCTGTTTTCAAAAACATATATGATATAAATCATAATGTGCTATACAAATCAGAAAAAGACACTATCGAAGAACTGGAATCGAAATACAAGTTAACTCAAGATGTAGTAAAAATAATTCTAAAGCACATAAAACATGGTACGTAATCAATTCCCATTGAGCGCAGGCACATATATGTGTCAACGCGACACGGACCTCATCATAATAGTGGTGAAAGGTCTGTTTCCTACGTTACAATTAGACGGAGGTTTTGATTTGGGGTATTTCCTCAAGAAGCGCAAACTAAGAGAAGCATCAAAAGAGATACTGGCTAATATTGAGCTGTTCCCTGAGATGTGGACTTTTACACCTATGCGTGGCATGAACTATTCTGTTTTTGCAAAGAACGAATTCCATACAACAGGAAAGCTCGAACTCCCGATGGATAGGGAGACCGATATCAAGGAACAGTACTACTTGCTCACTCAGCAAGGAGTGTCTAGTACCAAGATTATTCGAGCTCTTGTACAAGAATTTAAGGTTTCGGTGGATACCATCTGTGATTTAATAAACGGATTTGATAGGCAAGCTCTATGTTAATAGATCATATCTTTACTATCAAGGATAAGAACAACTCATTACGAGATCGTTACGAACTACTCTTGTCGTTTGTAAAGAAACATTCTCATTTAGTGGCGATAAATCGATATGAGACGTTCGGACCGTATCCACCAACCTTTATTACTAGCCACATGTTTGTAGAGATGTGGGACTTCAACCAATGGTTACTCAGGAATATCCTGTGTGAGCTTGGAAGAGCCAGCTATCTCACAATAGGAGTATTACTTCGTATAGCAACATCTAAGCTGAATAAGCTTGATTTAACTAAAGAAGAAAAGCTCTTAATTCATACAAATATGACTAGAAACATATGGAATGAATTCTACAGAATAGAGAATGAAGAACTTCCATTCTAACCCTGAAGACAGGAGGGAGTAGGCAGATTGAGGCCCTCCTGTTTACAATGCACACAAAAGTGCAGATTATGTATGAACTTACCAGACATTACTCCAGAAGAAATAACTCTGGTTAAGAACGCGAAAGAAGGAAAACCGCATTCCTTCACTGCTCTATTCAAGAGATATAAACATTTCGTGGATCATGTTCTTTATGAGTATCTAAAAGATATGGATGAAGCACGTGATTTAACAAATGTTGTATTTCTTAAGGTCTACCAGAAACTCCCAAGCTTCACTGAATATAAATCATTTGGTGGATGGTTGAGAGTTATCTCAAATCGAGTTGCTGTGGATTATTTACGATTACATTCGAAACACCGATTTACAGAAGATGTTGAAAAGGACTGGGTTGTACCGAAACAGAAAGAAGTTAATGAGACCGATCTGATCAATCGGTTGATTTATCAGGAATCTGTGGACTACTTCAAAACCCTACCACATCCTCAAGGTCGTATAAACGAACTATATTATTGTAATAGTTACACAGTTGATGAGATTTCAAAAGCCTTATTCGTGCCCCTAGGTACTGTAAAATCAGTCCTATTTAGGACACGTAAGGAATTACGTAAACTTTTTAAACATTAACAAAATGAGTCTACTTATTTATTGCATCGTAGCTGTGCTTCTCGCTTTCGCCATTGGTCGATCAAAGCGTTCAGCAAAGCTTTTTTGGCTGCTCATTACCTGTTTCGGTATTGGTGCCATTGGTGCAGCTATCTTCTCTTCGTGTGAGAAGGTTAAGGGGACTGATGATGTTGAGAAGAAAGCTTTCACGTCGATGAACGCTGGGGTGCAGAAGTCAGCCATTGTTGCAGACATTGCCCCAGTGTACATTGCTCTCTTTGAGCAGCCTTCGATGAGTCAGAAGCAATCTTATCACTATGACATCATTCCAGTATCTCATGCTGCAAGTAGCTCTGACATTACTGTCAGAGGAAATTTCGTCAATCTCTTAAACCCAGGATTAGTGTTTAAGTACTTTGACACATCATGAACCTAGAGTCTTCCATGCGGATAGATGATAAGTTCATTCATTAAATTAAGTTTAACAGTTTAAATCATTATCAAAATGAGCAAGAAGAACAAAAAGAACAACAAAGTTGTGACACCTCCCGTAGTTGAGACTAAGCAGGAGGAGAGTGAGGTTAAGGACACGAATGTCCAGGTGGATAATGAGCAGGATGCTGAGCAGAATGCTGATACCAAGGTGGAGACTCCGATGGTTCCACCTCAGCTCGATTTGCCGCTCATGCCGAGTACTACTGTGCAGGCAAACGGCCTCGATCCTAATCATCAGGTAGACCTGATCAGGATGACGCACGAGTACTTCAAGAACTCTCCTGATCTTATTCAGAAGTTCGACATTTCGCAGGGCGTTGTTGACAACATGAATCATGTCAACATGATTGCTATTGCCGCAGCATGGGCCAATGAGATGACATTCTCTAAGACCCCGTTCGCAGGAAAGCTGCGTACCGCAGTGCTGCCTGAGATGGCAAGTGCTCTTAAGGAGCTCGGTATCAAGGCAGACAAGATTCTCGCTTTGCCGTCTTCATCTGACGGTACTACGACCGTTACATCTAAGGATGTTCAGATTCCTAAGACCGTGAAGGATCAGATGAAGGCTGAGAACAAGCTCCAGCAGGAAGAGATTGAGCTCGACCCCACGAAGATTCACAACAAGACTGAGGTCTTTAAGACCGTCCAGTATCTTCTTACGAACAAGGGTGCTGTCTACAGCAACATCAAGGCTGCTGTGAACTTCTATCGTTCATGGCTTCTCATCCAAGCTAAGGATGATCAGGCAGAGAAGGACCGCATCAATGCACGTACTGTCAAGGATATCATCCTAGACATCGCAGAGTTCACTAACGCATGTCCTTTCGTTCTGAAGGGTGTTGGTGGTTATCTGCTGCGTCTTACGATGACTCACAATAGTATTGTTCCCGCATTCTGTATTATGCGTAATACGGTGCGTGACAAGGTGACCGGGAAGACGACATGTGACGAGCAGGAGATTGCCGACATCTGCTATGCAGTTGTCAATTGGGCAGCTAATGCTCGTATCTCTGAGAAGAAAAAGAACATCGAGGTTCTTAGCGCAGACAAGAAGCGCAACAAGGAGGCCATTGATGGTGTCAATGCTGACATCAAGGCCATTGAGGACGTTATCTCAATGCTCGATAACCCGAACAGCGACTTTGCTGACAACGTTCTTGATAACCTCAAGAGTGATGATGCAATCGTTGTTAAGCACGCTCAAGAGGCGTTCGGAATCATCGCTAAGTGCTACTATCCAGACACCGACCTCCGCAAGCGTTACACCAACCTTGCGGACAACGTAAAGCAACTTGCCGGAATCATCACGAATCTCTTCCGAGATCCGATGAGTCCGCTTAGTAACTTCAACATCGCAAATCTCGACCAGGAGCTCATTGAGGCTCCGAAGGACGAGGAGAAGCCTACTGAGACTACTGAGAAGACTGACGAGTCTTCTGAGGAGTCTAAGGAGACTTCTGAGGCAAACAATCCTGAGAAGGCTGACGAGTCTTCACAGGATTCCAAGGAGTCTGACGAGACTACTGAGGAGAAGCCTGCAGAGAAGCCATCTACGGAAGAAAAAAAAATGACTCCGAAGATGTCGCGCAAGATGAAGAAGGCTGCGAAGAAGCTAGGTCTTTCGCGCAAAAAATAAGTACATGCGCAACAAAGATAGCGGTCGCTTTCAAAGAGTTGTTTTCGTAAAAAACAAAAAAGCTATCAAAGCTATGGGTAAAATATCAGTTTTGTCGTTCTGTGTAATATTCTTATTCTTAGGAATCAAGGGTATGCGCAGTAACTTGACGATCAGTGGCCCAACTCAGACAGTGTCTGCAAGTCAGCCACGTGCACCTGGTTTTGACATAAACCATTTGCGCACTAACGCCTTGACTCAACAGCGAGATACTGTACGTGATACAGTATACGTTGAGTCAAAGCAAAGTTCAACACCAACTAGCGTGACGGTTGTGGCACCCAAACGCAAACAGATTAAGTATCGTACTCGCAACAAGTCTTATCTGTTCATAGCAACACCACGGGATCGTGCAAAGCTCTCCCTCGATTCAGTACTGGCGGACAGTACTATGAGCATATCTGAATTGACATGCTTAGGATCGAAAAACGTAAGAAGCTTAGCGAGGGATTGACGAGGTCTCCCTCGGTCAGTACATTTTAGTTATGTCTCATTAGCATAGGTACTATATCGGTAAGACCACAGCTTGTCACTGAATCCGATGAATTTAGACACGGTCGAGGATAATCACTACCGTTAAACGACAACCAACAAACTTGATCCGAGAATATGTTAGCCCTCTCAAAGGGTGAGAAACTCAGATCGGA
>ERZ869979.218-NODE-218-length-17342-cov-4.337735_pt1 | contig 17342 bp, 6 predicted proteins | sample MGYA00521269_ERZ869979 | MGnify/ENA primary metagenome ERZ869979 (study PRJEB32232, sample SAMN07284974) | human gut metagenome | biome: human-associated habitat; material: feces | host: Homo sapiens | place: Tanzania | collected 2014-04-05 ... | reverse complement strand
TTCCGATCTTGGAAGGCGATTGAGGCAATGGAGGCAGGCTATATCTGCATCTTCTCTGCAGGTACAGGCAGTCCATACTTCACTACCGATACCGGTTCTTCTCTCCGCGGTATCGAAATCGAGGCTGACGTGATGCTCAAGGGTACCCGTGTAGACGGTATCTATACCGCTGACCCTGAGAAGGATCCTACAGCTACCAAGTTCAAGGACATTACCTATGATGAGATTTACACCAAGGGCTTGAAGGTGATGGATTTGACAGCTACCACCATGTGTAAGGAAAACAACCTTCCTATCTACGTGTTCAATATGGATGTAGTAGGTAACCTCAAGAAGGTGATGGATGGTGAGGAGATCGGTACGCTCGTACACAACTAACCCTCTCTCAGCAGGTAGAAAAAGCAAATGCGACTGGATTCACATCTAGCCGCATTTTTCAATTAATAATCTACATAAATACCTAAATATCCCAATAAAGGGGAATTCTTCTTATTTCTTCTTCAGATAAATAATCGCCGAGATGATGACGTATGCCACGATGACAAGCCACCAGCCGGTGAGGAAGCCGGTCAGACCATCGAGTGCTACCGATGTAGCGAGAATGATGAGGGTGAGCGCGGCAAAGCCATATTTAACCTCATTGCCCTTGAAACCCCACTGCTTGAACTTCAAGGCGAAAAGAGGCATCTCGCAAACCAGCAGATAGCTGGTGATGAGAATCAGAGCCAGGATGATGAATACCGACCACACATATCCTTCGAGCCAGCTTGGATTGAACACAATCAGCGAACCCCAGAACAGGGCGTTGGCTGGTGTAGGAACACCGATGAAAGAGGTAGTCTGGCGCTCATCAAGATTAAACTTAGCCAGGCGCAATGCCGAGAAGGCTGCGATGATGAAGGCTGCGTAAGGCAACCATGGGCGCAAAGGCTCCAGAAACTCCGGATATTCCATCACAAAGAGCTGTGAGAATACGATGGTGGCAGGAGCCACACCGAAGGTTACATCATCTGCCAGCGAATCGAGCTCCTTGCCTATTGGCGATGAAACGTGCAGCAGGCGGGCGCTCATGCCGTCAAAGAAGTCGAATACGGCTCCGATGATAATCCATAACAATGCCATCTTTGGGTTTCCGCCGAAGGCAAACGATGTTGCGATGCAGCCCGAAACCAGGTTGCAGCAGGTTATCGTGTTTGGAATATGTTTCTTGATACTCATTTCTTTACTGTATATTATGATAGAGTGAAAGCCGGAAGTAAGTTCCGGCTTGCCTTCTATCTGTCAATATGTTATTTCAATTTAGCGATGACGGTCTGGTCGCCCGTAGTTGACTGTCCCATCTTTACGCATACTTCTGTACCTACAGGCAGGTAGACATCCACGCGTGAACCCAGTTTGATGAATCCCAGGTGCTCGTCGATGAAGCATTCTTCCCCTTCCTTGGCATAAGTCACGATGCGGCGTGCCACTGCACCTGCAATCTGGCGGCAGAGTACATCCACTCCCTCAGGTGTGGTAATCATCACGTCGGCATGCTCGTTTTCCTCGCTGGCCTTAGGCAGCCATGCCTTGTGGTAGTTGCCGTCCACATGCTTCACGAATTTCACCTTTCCGTCTACCGGGAACCAGTTGGCATGAACATTCCAGAGGCTCATGAAGATGGAAATCATCAGGCGGCGGTCACCGAAGTAGGGAGCATTCTCCACCTCTTCTATCACCACAATCTTTCCGTCGGCTGGTGCTACTACCAGTTTCGAAGTATCCTCTACGTTGAGGTATCTGATAGGACAACGGTAGAAGTTGAGCACGATTCCATAAACCGTACCGAACACAACAACAAAAGCCCAGAACGGAATCTTGTTGTCTAAGGTTGTCCACAATATAGCCGCAATGGCTACTAACGCTATCGCTCCGGTTACCAGCTGATCGGTACCTTCGCGGTGCAATCTTATCTTTTTAAATTTCTTTATTTTCTGTCCCATATAGTAGGATTAAGTTTTTATTGGTGCAAAGGTACGTCATTTTTATCACTTTTGCAAATTTTTTGTGGGTTTCTTTTACCTTTTTCAATATTTTCGCATATTTCTTTTGGCTTTTTCAATATTTCGCCGTAACTTTGTTGTCAAAATTCGAATTTTAAACAGATAATGGAAGATTTTGTTCATTTGCATGTACACACCCAATACTCCATCCTCGACGGCCAGTCGAAGATACCGCATCTGGTAGATAAGGCCATCAAGGACGGCATGAAGGGTATGGCGGTAACCGACCACGGTGTGATGTTCGGCATCAAGGAACTCACCGACTATTGCGGCAAGATTAATAAAGACCGCAAGAAGGAGGGACTCGAACCTTTCAAGCCTATTATCGGCTGCGAGATGTATGTGGCACGCCGTACCAAGGCCGACCGAGAGAAGGATAAGGGCGATATGAGCGGTTACCACCTCATTGTACTTGCCAAGAATTATAATGGATACAAGAACCTCATCAAGCTGGTGAGCAATTCGTGGGTGGATGGTTACTACATGCGCCCACGAACCGACCGTGCCGATCTGGAGAAGTATCACGAAGACCTCATCGTATGCTCTGCCTGTATTGCAGGCGAGGTGCCATCCAAGATTCTGCATGGTGACCTGGAAGGAGCCCGCGAGGCTTGCCAGTGGTACCACAACCTCTTTGGCGATGATTACTATCTCGAACTCCAGCGCCATAAAGTGCCTGATGATCCAAGTCTGCTTGCCAACCGCGAGGCTTACGAGTTGCAGCAGCGTGCCAATAAGGAACTCATCAAGATGGCAAGGGAGTTTAACATCAAGCTGGTGTGCACCAACGACTGCCACTTCGAGGATAAGGAAACTGCTGAGGCCCACGACCATCTGCTCTGTATCGCTACCGGCAAGGATCTCGACGACCCTAACCGTATGCGCTATTCCAAGCAGGAATGGTTCAAGACCCGCCAGGAGATGAACGATGTGTTCTCGGATATTCCCGAAGCACTTTCCAATACCCTCGAAGTATTAGATAAGGTAGAAATCTACAGCATCGACCATGGTCCTATCATGCCTTTCTTCCCGATTCCTGAGAGTTTCGGTACCGAGGAGCAGTTGCGCCAGAAGGTATCAGAAGAAGACCTCTACAAGGAGTTTACCTCTGATGAGAACGGCAAGAACCCGCTGCCGCCTGAGGAAGGACAGAAGGTTATCGACCGATTGGGCGGCTACGATAAGATATACCGTATCAAGTTTGAGGCAGAATATCTGCGCCATCTTGCCTACGAAGGCGCCAAAAAGCTTTATGGCGACCCGCTGCCCGAGAATGTAGACGAGCACGTAAACTTCGAGCTCCACGTGATGAAGACCATGGGTTTCCCGGGCTACTTCCTCATCGTGTCAGACTTCATCAGGGCGGCGCGCGAGGAACTTGGCGTGATGGTGGGCCCTGGACGTGGATCTGCGGCAGGTTCGGTGGTGGCTTACTGCTTGGGCATTACCAAGATTGACCCATTGAAGTACGACCTCCTGTTTGAGCGTTTCCTGAACCCAGACCGTGTGAACCTTCCGGATATTGATACCGACTTTGATGATGACGGCCGAGGCAAGGTGCTGAGATGGGTAATGGATAAGTACGGTCATGAGAACTGTGCGCATATCATTACCTACGGTTCCATGGCTACGAAGAACTCCATCAAGGATGTGGCGCGTGTCGAGAAACTGCCGTTGGATAAGGCGAATGCACTCTGCAAGGCTATCCCAGACCGATTGCCTGATGGAGCTAAGATGAACTTGACCAATGCCATCAAATATACGCCGGCATTGAGGGATGCGGAGTTTTCTACTGATCCTCGAGAAAGTAATACCATCAAGTATGCCAAAATGCTTGAAGGTACGATACGAGGTACAGGTATTCATGCTTGTGGATTCATTATCTGTCGAGACCCGATTAGTAATTGGGTGCCGGTTTCAACTGCTGATGACCCGGATTTCCCTGGACTGAAGACTGCCGTTACCCAATATGATGGACACGTGATTGAATCTACCGGTTTGATCAAGATGGACTTCTTGGGTCTGAAGACACTTTCCGAGTTGAAGGAGGCCTGCAAGGTAGTAAAGCAGACATTAGGTGAAGATGTTGATTTGGATACAATACCGATTGATGATGCGCTGACTTATGAACTCTATCAGCGTGGTCAGACCATTGGTACTTTCCAGTTTGAGTCGCCTGGTATGCAGAAGTATCTGCGCGAGTTGAAGCCTACGGTCTTTGAAGACTTGATTGCGATGAATGCGCTCTATCGTCCGGGACCTATGGATTATATCCCATCTTTTATTGCCCGAAAGAACGGACAGGAAGAAATCAGGTATGATATTCCATGTATGGAAAAGTATCTGAAGGATACGTATGGTATCACGGTCTATCAGGAGCAGGTGATGCTTCTTTCCCGTCAGCTTGCCAACTTTACTCGTGGTGAGTCTGATGCCTTGCGTAAGGCGATGGGTAAGAAGAAGAAGGATATTGTAGATGCGATGAAGCCTAAGTTTATCAAGCAAGGTCAGGAAAATGGTCATGATCCTGCCGTTCTTGAGAAGATTTGGGGTGACTGGGAAAAGTTTGCTTCCTATGCTTTCAACAAATCGCATGCAACCTGTTATTCCTGGGTGGCTTACCAGACGGCATATATGAAGGCGCATTATCCTGCCGAATATATGGCTGCGCTTATGACTCGCCGTTTTTCTCAGATTACTGAGATTACGAAGTTGATGGAGGAATGCCAGTCTATGAATATCAAGACGTTGGGTCCGGATATCAATGAGAGTTACCGTGCATTTGGTGTGAACGAGCATGGCGAGATTCGTTTCGGCCTTTCTGCCATCAAGGGTATGGGTGCTCCAGCGGCTGATGCCATTGTGGCAGAGCGTGAGAAGAATGGTGCCTATAAAGATATCTTCGATTTTGCCCAAAGAGTAGATTTCTCTAATGTGAATCGTAAGGCTTTTGAAAGTCTGGCGCTGAGTGGTGGTTTCGACAGTTTCGGAATCCCAAGAGAGGATTTCTTTGCCAAGGATTCCAAGGGAAATGTCTTCCTGGATACTTTGGTGAAGTATGGACAGCTCTACCAGCGTGAACAGCAGGAAGCTGTGACTTCTCTCTTCGGTGGAGTGGAAGCGGTGGAAATTGCAACTCCTCCTATTCCTAAGGGAGAGCCATGGAGCACGATCGAGAAATTGAATAAGGAACGTGAACTGGTAGGTATTTATCTGTCTGCTCATCCGCTGGATGATTATAGTATCGTTCTCCATTCGATGTGCAATACGCATTGTACAGAATTGGGCGACAAGGAGGCCTTGTCCAAAAAGGCTGAAATTGTCTTTGGCGGTATCGTTACTGCGCTGAGATCAACGTTTACCAAAACTGGCAAGCCTTGTGGATTTGTAACACTGGAAGATTTTGAGGGTTCCGGAGAATTGGCTCTCTTTGGTGAAGATTGGGGACAATGGCGTGGTATGCTCGTAGAAGGAAGTACAGTCTATGTTACTGCAAAATGCGCTCCAAGATATGCCCATAGTAATTATCTGGAATTCAAGATCAACAGTATTGATTACATGCAGACGATTAAAGAAAACCGTATCGAGAAATTGACGATTACGCTGGATAGTGATATCGTTGATGATACAGTTATCAATGATTTCAATACGATGTTGAAAGATGATCTGGCAGGGAAAACTCAATTGTATTTTCAGATACATGATGTGGAGAGCAATACCTTCATCATGTTCCGGGCGCAAGATAAGACTGTCAATGTGGGCAAGGAACTGATACAATATATTGAGGCGCACCCTAAGATGTCATACCATATCAATTAAATAAAATTGGCATACGGTTTGCAGTAAGACATATCATATTTATAATAATATTAATATAGAATAAAATGGAAGTAACAATTACAAATGACAATTTTGAGAGCTACAAGAATGGTGAGCTCCCATTGGTAGTAGATTTGTGGGCAACATGGTGCGGTCCTTGCCGCCAGATTGCTCCTATCGTTTCAGAACTCGCCAACGAGTATGATGGCAAGTTGGTAGTAGGCAAGTGTGATGTTGAGGAGAATGATGACATTGCTATGGAATTCGGTGTTCGCAATATCCCTACTATCTTGTTCTTCAAAGGTGGTGAGTTGGTTGACAAGTTTGTAGGTGCAGCTTCTAAGGCTACCCTTCAGGAGAAGTTCAATTCTCTCTTGTAATACTTGAATAGTTGAACGCCTTTCATAAGATAAATAGGCTTGTATAATAAACATGAAAGAGGGTGTGTCATCAGTCCATGACACACCCTCTTCTGGTAAATGGCAATTTGGATAGATTGCCCATGGCGTTTTTCTAATGCTTGTTATCCAACAGCGCACTTCGCAAATCATCATCTTGTGCCAGCCCCAGCTTCTTCCTGATGTTGCCCCTCACCGTACTTACATTTGAGATACTCTTACCCAAGGCAACAGAAATATCCTTAAGGGTGAGTCCCTGCTCAACGAGGCGGCAGACATCGAGCTCGGCTGGCGTAAACTTTGGAAAACGTTCGCACATCTCCTTACGTTGGCAAGCCTGCATATGCTCTATCTGGCTTGCCACTTTTTTTATATTGTGCAATGTCTTGTTGTCGAGCTGCTCCATCAGTTCCTTATCATAAACAGTGGTAACGTCTTGGGCTTTTGCCAGTTTTAAGAGTGCCAACAGCTCACTCTTTCTCATGTTGAACACATGCAACACCTGGTCGATGGTGCTGGCATAATCGTTGAGTTCCATTTGCTGCTCATGCAACAGTTTGCTGGCAACAAAACCAAATACGTTAGTGGCAACACTCATAAAACCAAATATAATAAGCAGCTGACTATACATTTTGTTTTGTGTGAGATGTAGGCAGAAACCTATTGATAAAATATTTACACAAGTGCAAACGAGCGAGGTGCGAGGCAAGATGGAAATGCTGGCTACAAGCACAAGGATGTAGCAAACAGTTATGTTGACCGTAGTGAGCATGGGGTCGTGCTGCCCCATTGAAGCTAAGACCAGCAGTCGTACGCTTTGAATAATCATTAGCGAGATGTCGAAAGCTGACATTATATAGTTCAGCCTTTTTGGGCCCTTTAATATATAGAAAAGGAGTGATACTGCTGACACCAAGACAATGCATGCCGAGCAAGCCAATGCTGGCTTTATTGTCAAACCATAGGAACCCACGAGGTGAAGACCAAAGAGAAGAATTGAGATAGGCACAAAAGTTAGAAAGATGAGCTGTCGGAAGTAGTCTCGGCGTCCCACCCTTGTGCGGTCAAAATATGTATATAGGCGATTATTCATATTTCTTAGTTTTGTATTCTACCCTGCAAAGATAGTATATTTTTTTTAAATTTTGCGTCATTTGCGTCTCTTTTTTATACTTTTGCGTCATTTTGCGTCAGTCTAAAAAAGAGTAAATACTAATAATAGTAGTAAATTCGCACAAACTTGTGGGCATTTATAAAAGTCTATCGTCTTTTCGATTAATTATAAATAATAAATATATGAAAAATTCTACGATTTCTAATCAATGGTCTTACACAACAGACTATGACTCAACTCATGTAGCCAAGAGCCGCAGGCGCTCTATGCTTTGGTTGACGTTTTTCCTGCTGGTCATGGCTATGGTCGTGCCGCGGCAGGTGTATGCTGGAGCACACTTTGGCACGAATTACGGAAGCAATTCAAACTACAACTCACGCATCACCCATCAACCCACGGTGGACGAGCCATGGATTACCGTCTATTTTTGGTTCTATGACACTGATGGTCGCGATGGCTATTTCCTCCACGACCAAACAGAGAACGGACATGATGGTCCAGCCGTTTATATAGATGGTAAATACATCTGCTCACCCGACTGGGAATTGTCATGGACCGCAAACAATGGTAACAGCGACGCACTGGAAGACGAGCGTAATGAAGATGAATGGTGGGGCAACACCTACACCAGGAATGTTGACGGCGTGAACTATACTGTACGCTTTTGGGACCCACGAAGAAAGAATGGTAAACAATATTGGGTGGAGATGGTCATCTATATGGACAAGATGATTGTGGCAACAGAGCACGACATCAAGATTCGCGGTAAGTGGAAAATCAACAATACAAGTACCGAGTGGGAGGAGCGTACGTTTAGAACCATTGCTATCCCCGACATATTTAGCTACTCCTCAAGCTACGAACGTACCTATGGCTCGTTGAGGGTGAAGAGCAGTACGCTCTATAGGAACAACGGCCCAACCACCGTGGCTATGACTACTGACACATCTTATTACGAAAGCTACGGCAAAGGCAAGCGCTACTTCGCCCCTTCTACAATGAACAAAGCGGTTTACGAGACCTACAGCAAGGGTGCATCCTCCTATAATGGACTGACGCTTTCGTATGATGAGCAAGGTGGGTCTATAGATTTATATACACAAAAATCTATTACAGTAACCCCCAACAACCGACCCAGTACGATTTTATTCGGGTGGGTGAAGAATACTATCAGAGATTACGATGAAGCTCACGATGTAGTTGCAACCACCGACATGTGGAAAAAACAAATATTATTGACTTGGCAAGTCTGGGGTGATTATTATTATACAGATGGCACTTGGAGTATCTACCGTTACCCTTACGGGCACGAAGAAGACAAAACGAAGGTGGCGGGCGAAATACCGTATAATACACGAAAATACACGGACGACGTGCCTGATTACGACCAAAAATACGCCTATCAGGTTTATTTCGTCCCGACCAATTCGCCTTCTGGCAAACTGCTGTCCAGCCTTATGGCCGGCGCTACGCAGTCCGTGCAGCGTTCGTTCCCGATCAACATCACCGACGTGGTTTCTGACAAGAAATCCATCATGGTGAAATGGCAATGCCCCGAGTTTAAGGGCAACGAAAACTATGCTTTCAAGCTGTTCCGCACCATAAGCAAGAACGGAAAGCCGGGCGATGACTGGACGGAAGTGGCTACCATCAACGTCACCGACAAGGGCAAAACGCGATACGAATATACCGACTCGCGCGACTTAAAGCTCTGTCCCACCTATATATATAAGGTGCAGACCACGATGCTCGAGAACAAACTCTTCTCAAGCACCAACATTCTGGAGGGCCGCATTACCGGCAATTCGCAGGTGACGGCGGTCAACGCCACCAAGGGCGACTACAACGGACTGGTAAAGGTAGCATGGGAAGCCGACCAGGTAGGAGCCGATGTGACACGCTACGAGGTGGCACGCCGCGTGAAGGGCACCGACACATGGGCGACCATCTACAAGACCAGTGGCACCGCCTCGTCTTATTACTATGAGGACCAGACGGCGCTTCCCGGACAGTATTACGACTACAAGGTGGTGAGCATCACCACGTGCGACGGCAGCGACACACGCCTTGAGAAGAGCGACGACGGATTCAGTCGCGCCACCGGCATCGTGTCGGGTCGCATCACCTACGGCACAGGAACTGCTGTGGCAGGCACCCGCGTGGCATTGGTACGTGGTGACGGCACACAGCAGCAGGGCGGACAGTTCTATGCTCTCCGAGTGTCGGGAACCGGCGATGGCGTGTTCTTTAGCAAGGACTACAAGACGCTCAACAACTATTTTGCCTCCAAGCCATACACCCTGCAGATGATGATTCGCCCCGACGATGCGCAGACTGGCACAACTCCAACCATTCTCGACCTCGGCAGCAAGTTACAGCTGACGCTTGGTGCTGCAGATTCCAATGGCAAGGGCTATCCGCTTACCCTCAAGAGCGCATCCGCTTCGGCGCCTACGGGCATCTATCTGAAGCCTAACGCCTTCACATCGCTGACTCTCGCCGTAGATGCTGCTGGCGCAGCCACAGTGACGGCAGTCAACGCCGAAGATTCGGTTACCGTTGTACCACTCGCCGACAAGGTCAACGCAAAGGTGCAGTTTGCCAATTCCGACAACACAGGATTGTGTCTCGGCGGCAGTTACCAGTCGTCGGCAAACCATGCCTTCTCGGGCTATATCGACGAGATGCGCGTGTTCAGCGACAAGGCTCTCACTAAAGACGAAATTCTCGCCAACTACAACCATACCCTCTGCGGAACAGAAGACGGACTCGTAGCTTACTGGCCTGTCGATGAAGGTATCAGTGGACAGACCACCGCCTACGACTACTCGAAGACGAGTGGCGTGGCAAACGGCAACCATGCACGTCTCGGTGCAGGCACATTACCTACGGGCAGCGTCATTCCGACATCGCATCAGCTCGGACTGTTTGGCTTGACCGACACACAAGGCAACTTCGTCATCCGTGGTGTACCGTTCACAGGTGACGGCACCAACTATATGGTGATCCCAGCTATGGGCATACACGAATACTCACCAACCTATTCTACACGCTACATCAGCGCATCGTCGCTCGTGCATAGTGGCGTTGACTTCACCGACGTATCATCATTCCCAGTATCGGGCACCGTCTTCTACGAAGGCACTGATTATCCGGTGGAGGGATGCACCTTCTATGTTGATGGTACAATATGCAGTCGCGACGGCGAACTCATACAATCAGCCGAGGACGGCACATTCACCATCAGCGTGCCTATCGGCGACCACTTCGTTCAGGTGAAGAAGGACGGTCATGTGTTTGCATCTGCAGGACGCTACCCAGCCGACCCGAACGGAGCCGGTATGAAGATTACGTTCGACCGCGAGATTAAGAACATGGAGTTCATCGACCAGACACTCGTCAACTTCACGGGCCGTGTGGTAGGTGGAAGCATTGAGGGAGAAAAGCCTGTCGGATTCGGAGCAAGCCAGAACAACATCGGTATCACCGAACTCGTTCTTTGCCCGGCCAACGACCGCTACCGACTCAACGTGGTGAAGAAGACGAGCGGCACGTCATATAGCTACGAAACCAACACTTCCAAGGCTACCGTAGAGTCAGCTACCAGCGCCATTGCCAGCGATTCATGGCGCGGTGCAGGCGATGCTGCCAAGAAGATATTCATACGTACCGACTCGCTCACGGGTGAGTTCTCGGCCATGGTGCCTCCGCTTATGTATAATGTGGAGAGCATGAAGGTAGTGGCAACTGGCCTGAGCGTTGGCGACGCAACGACCGTCGATGCCACCAGTCCGCTCGTGCAGTTGACCGACACTTTGGTCAGCGAGAATGGAGCGCGTCAGGAGTATGCTTATAACTACAAGCTTAACCAGACCTATCATAGCGCACCTTCGTTCACCGTTACTCAGCGTGGCCACGACGATGGAGCCTTCGGTCTGTCGAAGTATGAAATTGAGGATGCCAACGGCAAGCTCGCCATCGACGACATCTACACCATCGACACCAACGGCAAGGTGACCTACAACTATGGCGGTGCCATCTTCGAACGTGAAGAGAACTACACCTTCGACCTCAAGGGCTTCGAGGAGTATGTCAACCACGACGTGAAGAACCAGCCCGTAGTATCGCGCGTGCCGCTCAGCGGCAATGTGGTGACCATCAACAACGCCCTCTCAGCCTCACAGAAGGTTTATTTTGAGAACAACACGGCTGGCAAACCTGCCGGTTCGTTGGTTGAGCTGGAGAGCAATCAGTTGCAGCTCGACAGTCTCGGTTGTGCCGTATACACATGGAAGGCTGGTCTGCCAAACATCACTGCGCCTTACTCGCGCACACTCTCCATCAGCTACGACATTGATGACCGTACCTACAACTGGGAAGGCAATGGCATGAAGGGTATCATCCTCGGTTCGCTGCCTACGGGCAACAACTTTGTGACGAGCGGTCCAGACGTTGTGGAAATGATTCTGCGCGACCCTCCTGGTACTGGCTCAAGCGCAGAATGGAACAGCGGCAGCGTTACGTCAACATCCACCTGCACTGGCGGTGTGTGGACTTCTGATAGTGAATTGCTGACCTCCACTAAGTTTGGTGTAGATTTGACGACGCTTGTCGGTACAATTGGTTTCGGAATACTCAACAGTGTAGAGACCAAGAACGAATTGAACGTGGGACTTAATGTTTTCACAGAAGGCGAGAATGCCAACACATGGAACCGCACCATAACCGCCACACGCACCATATCCACATCGTCAGCTCCTGAGTATGTGGGTGCCAATGGCGACGTGTTTATCGGTTCGGCAACCAATATCATCTATGGATTGGCACGTGATGTCAACTTCCGCCGACAAGGAACGAGCGACAAGGCGACATTGGAACTGAAGGATATCATCACCACGGGACTCAACTTCAAGACCATGTTCAACTACACGGAAAACTACGTGGAGAACGTATTGCTGCCAAATCTGCGCGCCATGCGCAACAGCCTGTTGCAGACCGTTGCCAGCACACAGGGCTACAGCAATACGACTGGTCATCCTGTCTATCTCACTACGCTTACTGCCGACGACCCACGTTTCGGAAGTTCCAACCACGACAAGAAGGTATGGGGCAGCCAAGCCATGAAGGGAACGTCAACAATCGGTCCGTCATACACCATGGTAAAGCCCCAGAACAGCAAAGAGGGTTATGGTGACTCTGTGGAATGGTGCAACTTACAGATACAGATCTGGGAGAATACACTTGCCTTGAACGAAAAGGAGAAGGTACTCGCCTACGAGAACCGTGACGAAAACCTTGATCAGAACTTCTCGTTCGACTCGGGTAGCAGCATAACAATGAGCCGACAGACAGAAGAAAGCAGTGGAAGTACACGCGAATGGACCTTTACTTCGGCTGTCGTATTGGCTGATTCATGGGGAATGAACATAAATAACACAGGTGTGCAATGGACTATCTCTACAAGGACTGGAGGCGGAGCGCATCAAACTTCAGAGGATACCGAGACTGACATTTCGTCATTCAGCTATACTCTTGCCGAGGAAGCCGACGACGACGCTCTGACAGTGGACGTATATAAGTATGGTGCTTATTCGCCTATTTTCCGTACACGCGGCGGACAGACCTCTGGTCCGTACGAAGGCGAGGTAAAGACCAAGTATTATCGTCCAGGCACCACCATCATGGAGGCAACCATGCAGATTGAGGTGCCGAAGATTGCTGTAGATGTACCACTGGTAAGCAATGTGCCTACGGGCAGTGCCGCCAACTACACGCTGCGCCTCACCAATGCCTCAGAGGTAGATGAAGACGTTTACTACAAACTCCTGATGATTGATGAGAGCAATCCAGACGGCGCCAAGATTACCATCGACGGTATGCCTCTCACCGACAACCGCATCATCAAGATTCCAGCTGGCGAGACCGTCACCAAGGCCATGCAGCTCTGGCAGACCAACACCAGCGTGCTCGACTACAAGAACATCGGCATCGTGCTCGCCTCGCAGTTGCAGTACGACCCGACAAGCACATGGGATCAGATTGCTGACACCGTATATGTAACGGCGCAGTTCGTGCCTTCATCATCGGCTGTGACGATGAAGCTCGACCGCACAACAATCAACTCGCAGACTGGCGACGATCTGAACATCTCGTTCAACCAGTTCGACCGCGACTACCACAACCTCAAGGCGTTCCGCATACAGTATCGCAAACAGGGTGACACCGACTGGACACTGGTTCGTGAGTACGTAATCAACGAGGCTGACAAGACCCAGAACAACGAGTTGCTGCCAAGCACAGCCACCGTATCGTATAAGTTGCCTATGCATAACTTCAGCGACGGCGACTATACCTTCCGCATACTCTCCGTTAGTTCGTATGGCAATGAGGAAGTGTACAACACCAGTGAGGAGATAGCCCTCGTGAAGGACATGCAGCGTCCGCAACCGCTCGGCATGCCTACGCCTACCAACGGCATCCTCTCGACAGGCGACGACGTGAGCATCGAGTTCAATGAGAACTTCCTGAAGGGCGAACTCACGAAGACCGCCAACTTCATCGTTACCGGTGTGCTCAACGGCGCTGAGGTGTCGCACGCCACCGCTCTCGGCATGACTGGAACAGCCAATACTGCCACTACCGAGGCCGACATCAATCTGGCAGGCAAGAGCTTTGCCATCGACGCTTGGGTGAACCTCAAGGGCGCAGGCACATTGCTCTCACACGGCAAGGGACAGCAGAAACTCGTAGTCGGCGTGGACGACAACCGCCATCTCAACGTGAAGATAGGCAACAACGTCTATACGTCGAAGGCTGAGTTGCCTACCGACAAGTGGGCATACCTCACAATGAACTATGCCGTTACAGACAAGGGCTGCACGCTGAAGGCTGCCGTGGCAGAAGACGCCACCACCACCAACCTCTTCACCGATGAGACTGTGGCTGCCTACGAAGGCAACGGACCGCTCGCCATCGGACAGCATCTGACGGGAGCCATGCACGAACTCACGCTGTGGGACGAGGCTCACGACATGACAGCCGCCCTGATGGAGAAGACCAAGACCAAGAATCCAGCCACACGCCACTTGATTGGCTACTGGAAGATGGATGAGGGCGAAGGCACACTCATCACCGACTATGCCCGCAACCGACACCTGCGCATGACTGGCGAAAACTGGTATCTCAACAACGAGAACAAGGCAATCACCCTCAACGGTACATCGCATCTCGACATTCCTACCGCTGATGTATCGCCACTCGCTGCCGACAACTGCGCCATCGAACTGTGGATGCGTGCCGACAAGCAGGAGGGCGAGACCCAGCTGCTGCAGGCTGGCGAAGTGGAACTGTGGATGAACACCGATGGTGTGTTGCAACTCACTTCGGGCGACAATACCTTCTCTGCCGGCACAAGTTCGCTGCAAGACAAGGCTTGGCACCACGTGGCACTCAACATCCTGCGCAACGGCAATGCTGCCGTATATATAGATGGTGAGCGCACCATGGCAACAAGCGTGACTGGCATCGGAACAACGGCAAGCGACCGCATGATCGTAGGAGCACGCCGAACGCTTACCGAGGACGGAACGTATAAGTACGACCGACAACTCGTTGCTGACATCGACGAAATACGCCTATGGAACGCCACTCTTAGTGCCGACATTCTGAAGTCGCGCCGCAAGATGCGACTGAACGGCACAGAGCAAGGACTCGTGGCATACTATCCGTTTGAGAAGAAGACACTCGATGCATACAACCAGGTGGTGACCGAGGGTACCGACGACGACATGCTTCGCTCTGAGCATAAGGCGGTATATGCCGATGCACTCACTTTCACCGATGAGGCTCCTGCCCTGAGAGAGAAGAAGACTGAGACTAACATCGACTACTCGTTCACGGCAAGTGACAACAAGATTGTCATCACCCTCAACGAGACTCCTGCCTCTATTGCAGCATGTACGCTCAACTTCACCGTTCGCGACCTACGTGACACCAACGGCAACCTCTCGCTGCCAGTATGCTGGAGCGCTTATGTCAACAACAATGAGTTGTCATGGAGCGAGAACTCAATGAAGATGACAAAGAAGGTTGGCGAGAGCCACACCTTCGAAGCAAACTTCGCCAACAAGAGCGGCAAACAGCAGATGTGGACCATCAGCGGCATGCCATCATGGCTCAAGGCAGATACAGAGTATGGCACCGTAGATCCGCTCACCACAGAGACAATAAACTTCGAAGTGACCGAGGCTACTCCTGTTGGCAAGTATGAGGAGACCATATATCTTACCGGCAACGACGGCATAGCCACACCGCTCACACTCTCACTCACAGTGGAGGGTGATATGCCAGAATGGACTGTAGATAAGGGTAAGTACGAGAGTACGATGAGCATTATTGGAACACTCTCCATCCTCGGCAAGCCGAGCTACGACGCCGATGATATCGTAGGCGTATTCGTTGATGACGAATGCCGAGGTATAGCACATCCTGCATACAATGCACGCTACGATAACAGCTTCCTGTTGCTTGATGTGTATGGCAATGGCGACGACGCTGGTAAAGCGCTCACATTCAAGGTTTACGACGCAAGTACCGGCATCATGTATCCAGTGACAACAACATCTCAAGACGTGGCGTTCAGCGCCAACGTACTCATCGGCAAGTACGCTGCTCCGTTGCTCGTCGAAGCTGCAGACCAGATAGAGCAGACAACACTTCTCAGTACGGGTTGGAACTGGACTTCGTTCTACGCCAAGGCCGACGACATGAAAGTCAGCAATGTATTTGCAAGTGTTGCCGACGGCGTTGAGACGGTGAAGACCAAGGACTGGTTTGCCAACTGCGACAAGGGCACATGGTATGGCAAGACATTCGACGTGGACAATCGTTCGATGTACAAGACAAGAATGTCAAGCGCCAAGGTGCTCAAACTCATTGGCAGCCGTGGTTCGAAGGAAGACCGCACCATTACTGTAATGCCGGGTTGGAACTGGATAGCCTACAACAACACGCATACAGCTTCTGTAGCCGATGCACTGGCTGGAATGGATCCGCAGGACGGCGACATGATAAAGGGACAGTATGGTTTTGCTGTATTCGACGGCTATGAATGGACCGGATCGCTGAAGGCTCTCACTCCTGGACAGGGATATATGCTGCAGAGCGCAAGCGCAAACGCAAGGACATTCAATTATCCAACATCGTTGCCTGCTTATGTTCTGAAAAAGAAGAAGGCTGTGGCCCAGCGTAAGCAATACACCTTCTCGCCTGTTGACCACCACAAGTATCCGAGCAATATGACCATTACTGCTCGCGTGACGTTTGACGGCGTGGTACAGCAAGATGCAGAGGTTGGAGTATTCGCAGGCGAGGAGTGTCGCACTACAGAGTTTACTGATGCCGATGGCTATGCTTACTTCACCGTACCGGGCGATGGAAAGTGCACACTGAGATTCAAGTTTGCCAAGGACGGACAGACATGGAATTCGGACGTAACACTCGACTATGCAGAAGATGCTATATGCGGCTCTTACAAGTTGCCGTTTGAGGTGACATTCGGAAAGACTACGTTCATTGACGGCATCACAGCCGATGACGGCACTAACACACGCTGGTATGATCTCAACGGTATGTTGCTGAACGGAAAGCCATCTTTGCCTGGAGTATATGTGCGCAGCACGTACGACGCAAATACCGGACTGACCGTAACAAGAAAAGTAGTGCTGAAATAAAGAACTTATAATGTCTGAACAGTCAGACAAAGAATAAATAACGAGAAGGCGTACAACCGAAACCGCACGGATTCAGGTTGTACGCCTTGTTGTTTGAATGGGCAATCATTCGTCGGTTTACCATTTGCTTGCCCATATTGTTATTGTTTTGAACTATAGCGTATTTCTTTTTATACCATTTTCGGCAAGGCTCTAAGTAATCTTCTTTCAGTAAAAGATTTGAGGATCAAATAATTGA
>ERZ869979.213-NODE-213-length-17683-cov-5.606725_pt1 | contig 17683 bp, 7 predicted proteins | sample MGYA00521269_ERZ869979 | MGnify/ENA primary metagenome ERZ869979 (study PRJEB32232, sample SAMN07284974) | human gut metagenome | biome: human-associated habitat; material: feces | host: Homo sapiens | place: Tanzania | collected 2014-04-05 ... | reverse complement strand
TCCATTCTGCCCCTTTTGGAGCCTGCTCACGGATAGGAAAATAAGCATTCTGCATCTCAACGATGAACTTTTCACCACGCTCATTTTCGCAATATACATCAAAAATGGCCTTGCGTTCGGCAAAAACATCACCAACGTGCTCACTATTCAAGTACTTCACATCCTTGATGACCTGAAAACCATCAAACAGTGAATTCAAGAAATTGATGAGCAAATCCTTGTTGGGCTTTGTTCCAAAGATACGCTTAAAACCAAAATCGGTAAGCAAGCTAATATATCGTTCTTCTATCCGTTTCATATCCATTTCCTTTTAAAACGTTTAACTGAATTGTAGTGCAAAAATAAGCATTTATTTCGAATTATAAATATTTGGAGTGTTAAAATGTGGGTTGTGTGGGTGATTTTTCCCAAGATTCCTACGATTTTTCCCAACGATGGGAAAAATGAGTTTTTTTAAAAGGAAAAGGGGAATGATTTTCTCTTTTTCTTTACTTTCGTGATGCTCCGACAGGCTTACGACGGAAAGAGCGCATCCAGATGGTAGCCCATCTTCTGCCTCTGATGAGTGGCGAAGTGGAACTGCCTAAATTGGAACAGAAAGGCCGTGATTGGCTGGAGCAGATACGAATGGATACCATGAAGAATGATGATATGGTGAAAGCCCGTCAACGATTCCGTATCTGTCCTACCACCATGAGAATGATGACTTGCATCATGCTCTGCAAAGTGGCAGAGCAGCTGATATGATTCTATCTTAGAACGCTTGGATACCAACTTCAGATTTGAACAGGCTCTACAACAGAGTATTGCCATGAAGGGAGCCGGCGTAACGAATGAGACGGCAAGACAAATGCTGAAAAACTGGCGAAAGCAGGGATTGATTGTTATACTGAAAGACAAGCATTACCAAAAAATAACTGCTACAATATAAAGTGGTCATTAAGGTCATGGTAATTTCTGGTCAAAATTATTCGGGGGATACACTTCCCCCGAATATCACTTTCAAAATTTTAAAATTATGGAAATAAATATATATCGTCAAATTGGTACTCCCTGGGGCTTAATGCCATCAGCATCGGCATCTGTTATATCGGCGGTTTATCCAAGGATGGCAAACCTAAGGACACCCGAACCATTGAACAGAAGGCTGCCCTGCTGGATCTCATCAGTCAGCTGAAGGAGGAATTCCCTCACGCCACTATCCACGGCCACAACGAGTTTTCCGCCAAAGCCTGTCCTTGCTTCGATGTGAAGAAGGAATTAGATCAATATTTTGAGAAAGGGAGTGGGGAATAAATAAACAAGGCGTACGTTCCCTCGTTCAGAGGAGCGTACGCCTTGTGATTATTTCACTTCCTCGCAAACCACCATTTCCGTGCTTTTATACACTATGATAATCTTGTGTAGCTGCGTGGTCTTGATTGCAGAAGTTACTACTTCGCTTTCTGCATATCTATTCACTTGTCTGATGGCATCCTGCTTGAGTTGTTCTATATGCGCAGCGGTATCCTTAGACTTGGCATACTTGAACTCTACAATGTAGGAATGCTGCATATCGCTGAAGTTGTCAACAAGCGGACAGAGGAAAATATCGGCATAGCCTTCCTGGGTGTCCTTTTCGGATATCGGACGGTAGAACTTGTTGTCGCAAGTCATGGCAAGCGTGAATCCGTGCACGAAATATTCCCCCTTCTGATGATCTCTCTGGGATGAATATTTATGCAGACTGTCGGCAATATATTCAAAATATGGCTTCCATTCTCCACAATATGCCAAGGCACTTTCTAAGTTTCCCTTTTCGTAGGAATCGTATTTCAAGTCGTTCTCCTTGTATGTGTCGAGGAGGTATCTGAACAGCTGCTCTCGCACCACCTCGTTTGGTATCACGAACTTGGTCTTTCCCTGATAATTTCCTGCGATGGTAACCATGCCGAAGTAGTAGATCAGGCTCACGAAATTATCCGGGTCGCCTATCTGCTCGGCAGGAAAGCCGGTCTTGAGCTCGCCAGCCACAAAGCCGTTTTCTACCAGTTGCTGGATGATAGAGGCATCGTGGGCAAACTCCTTGTCCTTGCGGATGAGCATGCGGAGTTTGTTGTAATCCAGTCGGATATTTTCCTCTATCATATTTTCAGGCACTCTTCCTCGGTTTCTGATATAATTATCGATGAAATAGAGCACCATGTTAGAGTTGTACATGGTGGTTTCTCCGTAAGAAGCCTTCGCAAAGCAATAGTTGTCGTACCATGGCTTCATCAGTTCTATCAATTCATCCACGGTGTAGTTGTGGAGATTGAGGGTATCCGTATAATAAGTGAGCATTTCGCGTACCTCTTCTTCCGTGAAACCCGTCATCTCGTTAAACTCGTATGCCAAGGAGTAGTTGGTACCGATGTTGAAACCGCTGGTCAAGTCATCCATGGTAACAGGACTAACGCCCGTTACGAAGACTCGCTCCAGAGTAGAATCAGTAGCCGACTTGATGGTATCGAAGAACTTACGGAGATAACCCGTTCCATGAGTTTCAGCCTGATAGCTGTTGAGGCAATCCGGTTCTGCCAGGATGGTATTCGTGAAATGATCATACTCATCGATGAAGAGATACACCTTCTGTCCAGTCTTCTTGCATTCCTTGCAGAGATAGTCCAGCTGCTCAGCTGCACCATCCTTCTTGTTCATTTCCTCCTTCAAATTGGCAGGCAGATAACGTGCATACACATCGCAGAAGTAGTTAAACTCTGTGTTGCAATGTGCATCAAGTCCCTTCTTGTAATTCTCAAGATTGGCATCTACCACGGCAAAGTTGAGCGAGATAATCAGATAGGTATTGTGCTCAGGTGTTGGATTCTCGCCGATATACAATCCCCCAAACAGTTCCTCAAACCTGTCAGCCATGTTGATATCGTAATACTGTTTGAGCATGGAGAGGGTAAGGCTCTTGCCGAAACGGCGAGGGCGGATATAGAAGAAAAACTTGTTAGATTCTTCTATCTGTGCAATAAAATCGGTCTTGTCAACATAATAGCAATCATCTTGTCTCACGCTAACGAAGTTCATCATTCCGTAAGGGATGCGCTTGCGATAAATGTGTTGACGTCTGGCCATTCTTTTCTTTATAGGGTTATTATCCATGAGCGATTCTCCTTATAATTCATATTTTGTGGCAAAGTTAGCATAAATATTTGAAATAAGCAAGGAATATCGCTGATTTTTTGTTTCTTACTTCTTGATCATCAGCTTGCTTCCTTTCTGAATATCCGCCTTGATATTGGTGATGCGCTCGTTCTTCACATCATCCAGCATGATGGCTGGGCGATAATCGGGCTTCATCGTAGTGAAGCTCACATTATCTACTTCTATGCCATCCACGTGACGGGCATAGAGACCGAAGGCTGGAGTTTCCTTGGCAAACTTTGGCTCTGGGTAGTTGGTGCCTTGTTCACGATATTCCTTTTTCGCCAGTTCTGCCTTGCCGCCACCACGATATTGCAGGCGGATATTGCTCAGCGAGATGTTGCGGAGTGGCTGACCAGGCATGCCGGTAACGATGATGCCGGCAAGGGAATCTACATCGTTGGCAATGACATTGCTGATCATGATGTCGCGACCGGTAGAAACGGTGGTGCGCTCCTTGGGACCACGGTTTCTGCAACCGGTGGTAATGTAGATAGGGTAGTGGTGAACATGGTTCATGGTGATGTTATTCACCACGATATTCTCCATCAGTCCCTGGTCTACTTCCTCGAAAGCCAGACCGCTGCTATACATAAAGGTACAGTTGCTCAAAGAGATATTCCTGTATCCGCCATTCGATTCCGTTCCGAGTTTGAAGCGGCCACATACCCAGTTTACCTTTTCCGGGATGTAGGTACCATCGAGCAAAGTGCCAAACTTGTACCCCGTAATCACACAGTTGGTAATGGCGATATGCTCTGTGAAGACCGGTTTCTTCAGAGCATAGGAACTCTTCAATACCAGGGCATCATCGTGAGGCGTATTGATTTTGCAGTTGCTGATAGTGAGATATTTGCAGCAGTCTATATCGAGACCATCACGGTTGGTATCGATGACAACATTGTCGATGGTTCCCAGTTCGCAACCCGTAACGATGATGCCGAAGTGACCGCCCCGATAGATGGTGACATCACGAATCAGGATATTACGGCATTGCTTCAGGGCGATGGCCTTATCGCCCGTTCCTATGTTTCCGCCCTGCAGGTTACCTGCTTTCTCAGTATCTTTTCTGGTGAGACCTTCGCCATCAATCATACCTCTGCCCGTGATAGATACATCATTGGCGCCGATGGCATAGATGAGGCTGTTTTTAAAATAAGTATGTCCGCCGTCCTGATAGGCTGTGCCTTCAAAAACCTCAGCTTCATCGTAGGCTTTCATTGAAGCCGGAGCAGCCAGAATCTTGGAACCAGCCATCAGATGCAGTTCCACATGGCTCTTCATACGGATGCTTCCGCAGAGATAAGTGCCGGCAGGCAGAACCACTCGTCCCCCACCATGAGCCACACAGGAGTCAATGGCTGTATTGATTGCCTGATGGTCGAGAACCTTTCCATTGCCGATGGCACCGAAATCTTTCACATTGTAGTCTTTTGCCTGGATGCCTGTCATAGCAAGCACCAGGAGACATAAGAGTGTAGAAATTCTTTTCTTCATTGCTTATTTTTTTGATTGTTAGTTTTATGTTTCTTGCATCCGAAAGTCCAGCAAGACTTTCGGGTGCAAAGATAAGGATAAAATCTGATGATGAGTTATGAAAATCATTCAACTATTACTTATTTTCATTCATTATATCATTTGCCTTTCAGTATTTCTGATGGAGATTTGCCAAATTCCCGTTTAAAGCTCTCTCTGAAGTTGCCTAGGTTGTTGAAGCCTGCAAGCATGGCTACTTCTGATATACTGTATTCACCCTTTTTCAGTAATGTCATACTATGTCGCAGTTTGGCTTTCTTGATATATTCGTTGGCACTCATTCCGGTCAGGGCTTTCACTTTGCGATAGAAGGTAGAGTGACTCATCGCCATCTTGTCGGTCATAAATGCCATGTCCAAGTCATCGGTTGAGATGTGATTCTCGATGAGTTTGTTCAGTTTCTCCAGGAACTTTTTATCCAGATTGCTGATTTGGCTGGTCATCGCATCTTCCTTTTCCTCGGTAGCTTTTGGGGATGTCTGCTGTTCATCGGCGGAAGTCTCGAATTGTGAGATATTCTTCTGTACGATGTAGTCTGCCAGTCGCCTTCTTCCAGACAGGATATTTCTGATGCGGCTATGCAGCAGTTTTGCACTGAACGGCTTGGTAAGATAAGAATCAGCACCGCTGTCATATCCCTCTTCCTGGTCGTTGACGCTGGTCTTGGCAGTCAGCAGGATGATAGGAATATGGCTGGTGCGAATATCTTCCTTCAATATATGAGTCATCTTGATGCCATCCATTTCCGGCATCATGATGTCGCTTACGATGATATCCGGAACTTTCGAGAAAGCCTGTTCCATTCCTTCCTTGCCATTGCAGGCTTGGATGATACGATAATCTTCGTGCAGCGACTCTTCGATATAAAGTCGAATATCAGCGTTGTCTTCCACGATGAGTAAGAGCGGACGGATATCTTCTGTTGGCTCTTTTGGCGTGGTTTCGTTCTCTTCGGCAGCTTCAGCCGTAGCCAAATCCTGATTATCATCCTTGTGAAGTGCCTCCGGGTAGGTGCGGTCTGTCTTGAGTGAGAAGGTAAACTTGCTTCCTCGTCCCTTTTCACTTTCAACAGTCAGTTCTGCTTGATGGAGAGACGCCAGTGATTTCACCAGAGCCAATCCGATGCCTGTGCCTGAAGCCTGATGATTGCCGTTTTCCTGATAGTAACGGTCGCAGATATGAGGCAGGGCATCTTTGTCTATGCCGTATCCCGTATCTTCTACAGCAATGGCTACAGTGTCGTCTTCTGGCATCGTCAGCGATAAGGTGATGCTGCCTTCTGGTGTATATTTGATGGCATTTGACATCAGGTTATTGATTACCGTATTGATTACTTCTGAATCGAAGTAAAGCTCAGGTACCCCCGTTTGAATATTCAGACGGATATTGAGACGGCTATTCAGGTTGAGATCTTTGAATCGCACGCCTATTTCCCTCACCAATGCTCCGAGGTTAGCCTTGGCAACCGTCAATTTGCGGTTCTGGGTTTGCGTCTTTCTGAACTCCAGAATATCGTTGATGAGATTAAGGAGTCGTTCCGCACTGGCATGGATGCATCCAATCTTATGATGTACTCTTTCTGCTATTTCCTTATCTTCCATCAAATCCTCCAGAGGTCCGAGAATGAGTGTGAGCGGAGTGCGAAGCTCATGGGTGATGTTGGTGAAGAAGCGCAGGCGTTCCTCGTTCACCTGCTGTCTATGCTTGCTTTCCCATTTTTCCTGTGCCAGAGAATTGCGCAGCAACAACTGCTTCTGGTAAGAACGGAAGAAATATCCTAGTATTCCCATGATGAGGAGTACATAGCAGAGCTTTGCCCACCAGGTGAGCCAAAGTGGGGGATAGACAACAACCTTCATTTCAGCGCTACTGGCGTCTTCCCAATCCTGATTCTTTAACTTGGCTCTGATGATAAAAGTATAGTCGCCCGGTTTGAGATTGCGGAAGGTTACCTCATTGTCACCTTCTGTTTCATACCATTGGTCGTCTAGTCCCTTCATCATGTAAGAGTATTCCACGTTTCCTTCCTGTGAGAAGTCTTTTATCGTGAAGTTGATTTTGAAGGTATTGTCATCGTGGTTTAAACAGATGATACCCTCTTTGTTTGGTGAAATCAGTCGGCTGGCAAATTGGTCGGCGAGTTTCCCCACTCGTTCACAATTGATGATTTGGATAGGGGAGACAGCTTTTGGTTCGGTCAGCTGTTGGGGATTAAAAAAGCATATTCCTCCTGGTGAGCCAAAATATATGGTTCCGTCGGGTGTGGTGACGGCTGATGCCTCTACGAAGTTGCTCGTAGGTATGCCACTCTCGTAATCATAGTTGTAGAATCGCTGCTTGTGAATGTTGAGGCAAGCTATTCCCGAGAACATGCTCACCCAAATATTTCCTTGCTTGTCTTGGCTGATGGCACGTATGTGGCTGTCTTTGATGCCATATCGCTCGTTGTAATTTTTGATGGCTCCTGGTTGAAGTGGGTTCTGCACGTAAGCCAGTCCCCTCATTGTCGCCATCCAAATGCCACCATCAGCATCTTTAATGATATGGTTGATGGAGTTGGTGGCAAGCAAATTCTTTTCGGTTAGATGTACGATAAGTTTCATTTGCTTGCTGAAGACAAACACGCCACGGTCTAAGGTGCCAATCCATATTTGGCCATAATTATCTTCTTTGATAGAGTAGATGATGGCTGGATTTTTTCCCATCTGTCGGTTTAGTTCCTGCTCCTTATTAATCTTGTCGTTTTCTACAGAGAAGATGCCTGCTTCTGTTCCCACCCACATCTTTCCCTGTGCGTTCTCGCATAGGGCATGGACGTCTAGGTTCTGGGCATAGTTGATGCGTGTGAAACTGTGGGTGTGAGGATTGAACTTCAGCACACCATTGTCACTGGTTCCACACCAGATGTTGCCTTTTTTGTCTTCCTCGAATACATATATAGATGAAGAGGAGTTGGATAGATAGGATGAGAAATTCCAGGTTTGCATCAATTTGCCGTTTTGGTATAGGCTCATCAGGTTGTCTCGCCCTATCCATAAGTTTCCTTGGTGATCGCAATATAACCCTGTTACTTCTTCCAAAGCCTTTCCCATGTATTGCAGGGTGTTGATGCTGGCGGCGGATTTTGCGATGAAGTCTATTCCCATGCTGTAGTTGGCTATCCAGATGTTTCCAAAGGAATCTTGTATGATTCTTCGGTTATTGTTGGACGACAATCCACTATTCTCTTTGGTGATTTGTGAGAATCTGAGTTCTTCTGTTTGGGGATTTTTATAAAGGTTGAGGTCAAGGACGCTGATTCCGCCAATGTCTGAGGCTATCCATAGGGTTCTGTCGTTCATCTCTATGATTTGGTGGATGTTGTCGCCAGCAAGTGATGCTGGATTGTTGGCGATATGCTTGAACACCTTGAATTTCCCTGTGAAAGGGTCGAGTAATCCCAATCCCAGGTTTGTACCCACCCAAATGTTTTTGGCATGGTCAATGCATATTGAGCGCACATTGTCACCTGGCAAACTTTGTGGGTCATTAGGAGTGTGACGGAAATATTTTGTCTTTTGCGTCCTGAGGTTATAGACATAGAGTCCTTCGATTCGCAATCCGATATACAGATGGTCGTTGCCATCATCCGTAATGCTGCGAATGCCATTTTTTATATTTGGAAGACGTTTGTTGCTGATGGTTGAGAACTTTTGATTCTTGGGGCTGTAATGTTGGATGGTGCCATCGTAATAGGCTATCCAAATACCTCCGTCTGCAGCTCCCTTGATATCGGCAACGCTTTTCTCGGGGATTTTTTGTGTGAAGTGTATGAATTGCTGTGTCTTGCAATCAAACATATCTATGTGTCCATTCTTGAAGTGTATCCAGATAGAATTACTTTCTTTGTTGTAATACAATCCCACGATACCATCATTATCAATGTTAGAATTGTTGTTTTTAAAGATTGTGCATTTTGTGCCTGCGATTCGGGTAAGCCCCGATTCTGTGGCGGCCCAGATGAAACCTTGTCCATCGATAATCATGTCATTTACGAATCCATTGGATAGTCCTTCTTTAAGTCCCAAGTTCTTAAATATGGATGAGGTGCTTGCCGTGAGGGCAAGTACCTGTAGGATTAATCCAAGAAATAGTAGTAGTTTCTTCATTGTTCTTGTTTTTATATTAAACTGCAAAAATAAAAAAAAATAGATACACTTGCAAATTAAAGTGTTAAATGTTGCCCAAAATTACAAATTATTCCTCAAATGTGCAAGAACCAAGGGCTATGTTGATTGATTTTCGGTTATAAATGGTCTAAAAGTAGTTCTTAAAAGAGTTTTGATTTTTTTTCGTTTCTTGTTGACCGAAAAAAAATATAAGTTTTATGAAGAAATAGATAATTTTGCGGCAGAAATAAATAATAACAATTGTAATAATTAAAAGGTAATGACTTATGAAACAAAGAAATTCTAAATTGGCAGCTATGATGCTATGTATGGGATTCACGGTTTCCGTACCTACTTTTACTTATGGTATGGGCGAAAATACGTTGAACATTTTTCAGCAAAGCCAAAAAATTTCAGGACTGGTTGTTGACTCTAATGGCGAGCCTATTATAGGAGCAACGATTAAGGTGGTTGGTACGAGCGATGGTACTATTACCGACTTGGATGGTAATTTCTCGCTTACCATAGCTCCGAAGGCAACTTTGGAAATCTCTTATGTAGGCTACATCACTCAAAAAGTACAAGTTGCGGCAGGAAAAGCTTTGAAGATAGTTCTTCTGGAAGATTCCAAGGCGATTGACGAGGTGGTGGTAGTTGGTTATGGTTCGGTAAAGCGCAGTGATGTTACGGGTTCTGTGTCATCATTGGATGCCACTAGTATTACTTCTGCTTCCCAGACGAATGCCGTAGATGCCATGCAGGGTAGAATTTCTGGTGTGAACATTACTCGAAATGCAGCTCGCCCAGGTGGTAGTTATAGTATTGTTGTTCGTGGTAAGAGCTCCATCAATAATAGCAATGAGCCTCTTTGGGTGATTGATGGTATCCCTACCTCTTCTGATGCACGAGATTTGAACCCTGCTGACATCGAAAAGATTGATGTTCTAAAGGATGCATCGGCTACGGCTATCTATGGCTCCCGTGGTGCCAATGGTGTTGTTATCGTAACCACCAAGCGAGGTAAGGAGGGGCATTTTTCTATTAATTATGATGGTTATTATGGTGTTCGTCTGGCAAGTCATCTTCCTGATATGATGAATGGTGATGAATATGTGAAGTTCCGCACAGAGTTGTTTAAAAACCAAGGCCGCAGCACCGATCGCTCTAATGCCGAGTTCTTTACACCGGAGGAGTGGGAGAGAATAGACAATAAGGATTATACCGACTGGATTGACTTGACGTTGCGTACAGGTCAGCAGTATAGCAATACGATTACCGCCTCAGGTGGTGATGCTAAAGGTACATTCTCTTTGGGTGTCGGACAGTTGCATGAGGAAGGTACGGTGAGAGACCAGGACTTCAATCGCTATAACCTCCATCTCAACGTGAATCGCAAGATTTTAAATTCTTGGGAGATGGGTGGTAGCCTTTACTTTACTTATAGTAAGCAAAATGAAGGTAGTTATGAGACGCTTCGCTCTGCTTATCGTTTGCCACAGGTGGCTTCTCCATACGATGAGGATGGCAACCTGACTTACCACGTGTTCCGCAACGATGCTACAACCAATCCTTTGCTGGAAAGCACTGCTGATGGCGAGCATCGCGAAACCAAGCGATACAGGGTGTTTGGTAACGTGTATTTGCAGTATAAGCCTATCAAGGAGCTGACACTTAAGACACAGTTCGCTCCTCAGTTGCTTTATACTAGATATGGTAACATTGTAGGCAAGAATGCTAAGAACTCGAATGGTAATACTGCAACAATCACAACCCAATACAACCAAAATACTTATTGGTCTTATGTTTGGGACAACCAGATTACCTATGATAAGCTGATGGACAAGCATCATCTGAATGCTAGCCTTGTGCAGAGTCTCCAGATGGAGCAATGGGAGTCATCTAATCAAGCAGCCAAGGATTTCCCATACAATAGTTATTGGTATAATCTGGGTGCTGCGGGCTTGAGCAATCAAACTGCATCAACCACTAATTTTCAGAAGAGAACGTTGGCTTCTGTATTGGCAAGAATACAGTATTCTTTCAATGATCGCTATCTCTTGACGGTTTCAGGCCGTTATGATGGTTCTTCAAGATTGGCTGATGGCAACAAGTGGTCGTTCTTCCCTTCCGCAGCCCTTGCTTGGCGTATTACGGAAGAGGACTTTATGAAGAATCTGCCAGCTATTAGCAACTTGAAACTTCGTCTTAGCTATGGTGTGACGGGTAATGATGCCGTTTCCATCTATGGCACCCAGTCAGGTATATCACGTCTGAACTATGATTTTGGTGGTAATGCGATTGCTGCTTATTATAAGAATGGAATTGCCAACAAGAATCTTTCTTGGGAGAAGACTCATGAAATCAATGTGGGTTTGGATTTCGGGTTCTTCAACAACCGTATCAATGGTGCCATTGATGTGTATCAGCGTGATGCCAAAGACTTGATTATGAAGCGTAATATCCCTAAGACCACTGGTTGGTCTTCTATCTGGGATAACATCGGATGGGTAAGAAACAGAGGTATAGAGATAGGTCTGAATACTGTTAATATCCAAGGCAAGAACTTTGGATGGGAAACCAACATCACATTCTCTAAGAATACCAACAAGATCATGGAACTTTATAATGGCAAGCAAGATGATGTGGCAAACAAATGGTTTATCGGTCATCCGCTCGACGTAAACTATGATTATGTCTTTGATGGTATCTGGCAGAGTGATGAGGCTGATGAGGCTGCCAAGTATGGACAGACTCCTGGGCAGGTGAAAGTGAAAGACTATGATGACAATGGTGTTATCAACTCTGACGACAAGCGCATCATTGGGCAGCGTTCTCCAAAGTGGATTGGCAGTATCACCAATACCTTTACTTTTAAAAACTTCGATTTCTCTGTGTATGTCTATACCCAGCAGGGAGCGCAGTTGCAGGATGCCTTTATGTCTGCCTACATGGCTTATGAGGGCAATTACAAGCAGGTAAACGTAAACTATTGGACAAAGGACAATCCATCCAATAAGTATCCTCAGCCAGGCAATAAGGGCAAGTATTATAATACGATGCGCTATGTGGATGTATCTTTCGTAAGGGTGGGAAGCATCAGTTTAGGCTATAATTTGCCAAAGTCGTGGTTGGAGAAAATCAATGTCAAGCATGCCCGTTTGTATGTGACAACCAATAACCCATTCACCTTTACCTCTTACAAGGGCTTCGACCCAGAGTGGGCTACCCAAAATACTTGGGGTACGGCAACTGGATATACAACCTATCTGATAGGTGTAAAAGTAGAATTCTAAAAAAACATAGATATGAAAAAGATTAATTTATATATAGCAGGTGCTTGCTTGGCACTGGGATTGGCTTCTTGCGACAGCTTCCTGGATGAGGAAAACCTCAGCAATGTCAATTCTGAACAGTATTTTCAGGAGAAGGATGGATATGAGAGTTTGGTGAATGCTTCATACGCCACCTTGCGCTCCCTTTGGAAAAATGAGCCTTGGTTGTTTAACTTGGGTGTTGACATCTACACTCGTGGTGAGAGCGAGTTGGTGAGTGGTAGCTATGGTAATCGCGATATCTATAGTAGCGAATTGAATGAGTATGCCACTTTGGATGCGCAGAATGGATATGTGGGTGATTTTTACTCAAATGCTTACTATGGCATTCAGGTTTGTAATACAGCCATCAACAAGGCTAGTTCGGTTTCAGGAATGTCAGAGAAGAACCTCAACCAGCGTTTGGCAGAAGTTAGATTCTTGCGAGCATATTATTATTATCTGCTCGTGGAGCAGTTTGGCGATATTGCTATTGTTGCAGATGAAATCAATACGCCTGTTACGGAGTTTACCCGTACTCCTGAAAAAAATGTATATGCCTTCATTCTGAGTGAATTGAACGATGTGGTGAGTGTGCTTCCTGCCAGCCAGAGCGAATTTGGACGAGCTACACAGGGAGCTGCCAAGCACTTGATGGCTTTGATTTATCTCACTCGTGGCTATAAGTCGTATGCTGAGTCAACGGACTTCTCTAAGGCTGCTTCTTTGGCAGACGAGGTCATCAACAGTGGACAGTATGAGCTGATGCCAACTTTCAGTGATGTGTTTATTTCTGGCAATGAGAAAAATAAGGAGATTATCTTCTCTGTGCAGTATGATGCCTCTTCTTTGGGGGGTCAGTATGGTGGTAATGGACAGCAGAACCTTTATGGCTTTGAGTTGTGGACGAAGGTTGTTTCTGGTTTTGAGCAAGGTAACTTGACCTATGGTTGGAAGAAAAACCAGTTTATGCCTACCCAATTTCTGTATTCCCTTTACAATACAGCAGTGGACGGCCGTTATGACGCTACTTTCAAAAGCGAGTTCTATGCCACAAAGGAGGATACGAACATCGGTTTGAAGGTAGGAGATCTGCGATTGTATTTCCCAAAATACGACCAACCTTTCACCAAGGAAGACTCTTTGGCTGTAATCGCCCAAAATCCTAATGCGATTATTGTTACCAAGGATAGATGGAAGCAAGATATAGAGCATGTGGGTGGTTCGGGAATGTGTCCGATGATTTGGAAGTTCTATGACCCAAATTCATCTTATCCTTCCAATAACACTAGCTATACAAGTACCAAGGATATCTTTCTTTTCCGCTTGGCTGACACTTATCTCTTAGCAGCGGAGGCTTACTATAAGGCTGGCGACTCCCAGAAGGCAGCTGAACGTATCAATAAGGTGCGTGAACGTGCCGCCCTTCCTGGTCATGCTGCTGATATGGATATTAAGCCTGAGCAGGTTGATATTGATTTCATTCTCGATGAGCGTGCTCGGGAAATGGCTGGAGAATATAATCGTTGGATGGATTTGAAGCGTACTGGTAAACTGATAGAGCGAACGCTGAAATACAACAATTTGGCAGGTAAGATTAACAAGATGGATAATCATATCTTGTTAAGACCAATTCCGCAGTCGGTTATCGACCAGACAACTGGTGATTTCAAGCAAAATACTGGATACTAATCCTATCGGAGTTTTTTTTGTGTATGAATAAATATTTCTTGAAAATAATGATAGTATCAGCCTTGATCATCTCAAGGCTGCCTATTCTTGCCCAATCCTTGATAGCCAATGGCATCCCTTGGTATGATCAGAATCTGAATCCGGTGAATGCCCATGGTGCCGGCATCATCAGGGATGGCGGAAAGTATTGGCTCTTTGGAGAATATAAGAGTGATACTTCCAATGCCTTCCCTGGCTTTGGATGCTATTCTTCTGACGACCTGGTGAATTGGAAATTCGAGCGTGTGGTCCTTCCTGTACAGAAGGACGGCATCCTCGGACCAAACAGAGTAGGAGAGCGAGTGAAGGTGATGAAGTGCCCTAAGACGGGCGAGTATGTGATGCTGATGCATGCGGATGACTTGAAGTATAATGACCCGCATATCGGTATCGCCACTTGCAAGACCATCAATGGTGATTATCAGTTGCGTGGTACGCTCCGGTACAAGGGGCAACCTATCAAGCGTTGGGATATGGGAGTTTTCCAGGATGAGGATGGCAAGGGATATCTGCTCATTCATCATGGACCTATCTATAGGCTGAGTGATGATTATCTCAGCGTGGATACGATGATAGCCAATGTCAGTGGAATGGGGGAATCGCCTGCCATGTTCAGGAAGAATGGCATGTATTATCTGCTTACTTCCAATCTTACCAGTTGGGAGCGAAACGATAATTACTATTTCACGGCTACGAATATCGCAGGCCCTTGGAAAAAGCAGGGTTTGTTCTGTCCGGAAGGCTCCCTGACCTGGAACTCGCAGAGTACTTTTGTGTTGATGCTTCCTGATGGCACACCGATGTATATGGGCGACAGATGGTCTTATCCTCATCAGGCTTCCTGTGCCACCTATGTCTGGATGCCGATGAAGGTGGAGGGCGAGCGGTTGAGTATCCCTGAGTATTGGCAGTCGTGGAATCCCAAAACTGTTCAGCAGGTGGATATCTTGCAGAAGGCGATAGAAGAGAAGTCACTTCGCTTGAATTCCAATCAACCAGAAAAGGTGGTGAAACTGTCTTTCAAGGGTACGCAGATAGCCCTGACGGGTAAAACGGATTCCCATGGCGGTTATGCCTTGGTAGAGATTACCGACCGAAAAGGTAAGAAGGTTTATTCTTCGTTAATAGATTGCTATAGCAAGGTTCCGCAGGAGGGTATTCGGGTGATTACGCCGAAGATGCCATTAGGAAAATACGTTTTGACAGTGAAGGTAACAGGCGAACGTACGAATTGGTCGGATAAAACGAAACGCCAGTTTGGTACGGATGATTGCTTTGTCAGAATAGATAAAGCCTATGTGTTCTGATCTTTGGTTATAAAAAACAAAAGTCCGATAAGAGTATGGTAACGTAGCTCTTATCGGACTTTTCTTTATAGAGTCTTTAATTATTTTTCTTTAAACTATCTGATGGATAACTTATTCGATTACCATCAGATAGAAAGCTATACATTGATTAACAGATAGAAAGCGAGTGCCCAATCCTGGTCGTTGGCGAAGGCATCGGCAAAGTGGGCCTTTTCGCCATTGATGCGCTTTGGGTAAACGAAGGCGCAGCTTCCTGTTCCATCTTCGAAGACATTGCAGAGGTTGTTTCTTACGATTTCTTTCGCCCTCTTCAGATACTGCTCTTTACCTGTTGCCTTGGCATAATAGTAGTAGGCGTTGGCATTGATGCAGGTCCAGTAGTGTGGGAAAGTATCGCCGAACACCTGGTGCTTGCCAAACCAGTAGCAGTCCCAGTGACGGATTGGAATCTCGTTGAGACGATAGTCTGGCTGGTTACCGCAGAGGTTTTCCACCAGGGGCATCATCTTTTCTGCACCTTCCAAATATTGAGTGTCCTTGGTCTGAAGGTACATCTCTAAGAGAAACTGGGTGGCTGGGGCAACGATGGATTGCTCATAATTAACCTCCGATTTAGGGAAGCGCAAGCCGTTTCTCATAAAAACATCTGCTGTCTTGGAGAAATCTATCAAGAGATCATTATATTCTGCCATCAGTCCTGCTTTTTTCAATGCCTTCAATCCTGTGGTCACAGGAATATCAATGCAATAGAAACCGTATCCCGTATGATGATATAGGGCCTGCATCGTCTTGTATCCCCAGAGTGCATACTGCTTTTCCTGAGTAATCTCATACATGTGGAAGAAGAAGTCGGCTGCCCATGCATAGTTGTAGCCGCGGTTCCAGCCATCTTTTGTTACTCTGGAATAGGTGGTGAAATCTTCTGTCTGCAACTTTTCGTGATAGAATTTGGCATAGCGGATGAGTGATTGTTTCAACTTTTCACTAGGATGTTTCATATACCATTTGGCAATGAGAATGCCCATACCCACACGTTCTCTACCTTCATCGCAGTCATAGCTCTTACGTTTGTCATCATTCTTGTAAATCTCCTCCTTCTCGTTGTCATATACCATATAGGCGCCATATCGGGCATCCTGTGGGGCGTTCATCTGCTGATGATCGATGATGAAATTCACTCGCTTATCTATCAGCGTCTCATAGTTGCTTACCACGAGAATGGTGGCATGCGTTCTTTCCACCTTATTATATATAAGGTCTATGCGCTGCTCGCCCAGTTCATCTGCCTTGAAATAAGCATAATAACCCTTGGCATCCTTTCCTGTTCTGATGGCTTTTGGCTCAGAAGTAACCTTTCCGTTGCGCATATCCTTGCCCGTGATGGTAGCAGAGAGCGATTTCAGCTTGTTCTTCTCCAGATAAATCTTTACCTCTTCGCCCTGCTGATATACATATTTGTCGCTTTTGGCGATGGCACCACCGGCAGCCAGGAATTTCTGATAGAAATCATCCTTGCCTTTGTGCTCGAATACTTTCCATGCGATGGTATATGATTTTCCTGCTTTCAGAGTCATGTCCGGCAGATCCATGGCGATGACACCACGGAAGTTGGAGTTGGCATTCTCTTTCTTGCGCTCCCATTCCTCGTAATCTGGCAGGGAACCTTGGATGAGCATCAAGCCCACGTTGCTGCCTTCTATGGTAATGTTCTTTTCCTTTTCCTTCTTGCTTTTGGCTTTCTCTGTTAAGATACCGTTAGCACCCATACGTATGGCACAGGTGTATGCTGCATTATCGCCTGCCCAGATATGAGCGTTGCAACGGTTGGTCATGCAGGTGGCAGCATCGGGGTAGTTATCATTCCATGGGGTATAGATTCCCCAATCGGAAATCCGGGCTGCGGTCTTGCCTGTATTCTTGAAGGTGTATTCCTCGAAGAGTTCACCATTCTTCAGAGTTCTCTTTACGGAGATGCGGATGTCGCCTGCCTGATAAACGAGTTCTCCCTTATGGCTGATAGGGTTCTGCCATTCCAGCTTTTGACCGTTGACGGTCATAAAACCGAGTCCCCAGCCATATTTGGCGGTTACCCATTTATACTGCTTGCCGTCTGGCGTGAGCACCCAGTTCATCTTCTGTGCATCGTTGTCGATGAAGTAAAACGGTTCTTTTGTGCCGGAATAATAGCGGTGATCCATAATCATGAATCCTGTTAAAGCATAGTCATCGTGCGGATTCAGCACTCTATAATCCGCATTGATGCAGACGTAACCCTCACTGTCAAAATACTGACTGAGTTCAGATGTATAGGCGATGGGTTTGAAACGATATTTGTATGGTCTGCCGCTGTAGATAAAGGCGTTTTCTTCTGCTCTGTAATATGTGCCGGTTTCTGCATTTCCGCCGCCCCAGTAGTTGTAGTTGGAAAGTTCCTCCCAGCGGGATTTATTGTCATACCAGTAGACAAACGCATATT
>ERZ869979.210-NODE-210-length-17746-cov-5.040240_pt1 | contig 17746 bp, 15 predicted proteins | sample MGYA00521269_ERZ869979 | MGnify/ENA primary metagenome ERZ869979 (study PRJEB32232, sample SAMN07284974) | human gut metagenome | biome: human-associated habitat; material: feces | host: Homo sapiens | place: Tanzania | collected 2014-04-05 ... | reverse complement strand
ATTCTTTAGTGCAGCAACAACACAGATGAACGCATTAAAAGATGAAGATCTAGTAGATGCGGATTCAATTTCAAATGTATTAGAGAATAAATTGGTGTTGATCAAAGGAAAAGACAGTACTACAACAGTTACTGGATTTGACAATATTAGTGATGCTTCAATCATTGCGATTGGAGATCCAGAAGTAGTTCCGGCGGGAAGCTACGCAAAGGAAGCTTTGACAAATTTAGGTGTATGGGATTCGATTCAAGATCGTTTAAGTTTAGCCGGAAATGTAACAGAAGTATTATCTCAAGTTGAAACACAAAATGCACAAATTGGTTTAGTTTACGCGACAGATGCTGCAAGTAGTGATAAAGTAGAAATAGTGGCAGAGTGCGATAATTCATTATTAGCTACACCAGTACTATATCCAGTTGGTCGTGTATCGAGTACAAAACACAAAGATGAAGCGGATTCATTAATTCAATTCTTAAAGAGCGATAAAGCTTTAAAAGTATTCAAAAAATACGGATTTAAAAAAGGAGAATAATCTGAAAATATAATTTATGAAAAGGAGAAGTTAGAAGTACAAAAGGGCGCAAAGCCCCTTTCCCCAAATATAAAGATTATTGTGTTGCTATATTATTGGCATTTTGCTGAATCATAAGTGTTAATTCTTCAACTGTAAGTCCAATATCTAGTAGTTGTTTAATATCTGATTTTAAGTTGTTCTTTACGTATTTAATTCTTTGTTCAACTGGTGTTTCAACTTCTGCTAAGTCTGCAGGATTCCAGATTTCTCCTGTAAGAAGCATATGATATGCTGCTACAAGTATTTTTCTGGCAATCGCAATATAAGCACGCTTCTTTCCACGTCGTTTTGAAATCTTATTAAATTTGTTGGCGTAGTAAGGATGGTTTGTATCCTTGACTGCTGCATGTGCAACTTCAACCAAACATGGTTTAAGATATACTCCGGCTCTGGAAATGCGTACAGATTTTTTCTTTCCTGCTGACTGGTTACTGGATGGAGTTAAACCTGCCCAGGAAGTTAATCGTCTTGTAGAAGTAAATTGATTCATATCTACACCGATTTCAGAAAGAATTGTGATGGCAGAGTTTCTAGAAACACCAGGTATCTGACACAAAAATGAAATATAGTCTTCATATGGCTCAATCATTAAATCAATAAGTTTATCAAGTCTTTGGATATTAGATGATAATTGTTTAATGTGGTTATTTACAAGTTCTATACGGGATTTCTGGACTGGTGTTAAATCCGTTCCATTAATGGAGTTGAGAATCATATCTGGAGAGGCCTTACAATTCTTGTGAACTTTTGAAAGAATATCTTCATCTGTGTATGGATTATCTGATAGAATAAGGTCGATGATATTAGATGCGGATTTGCCGAAAACATCAGTGAAGACCATATCCAGTTTACAATTACCAGAAGTAAGAGCATTCTGATAACGGTTCTTTTCGCTGGAACGCATATTTACAAGTTTGTACTTGTAGCGAGTGAGTTCGCGAAGGATACGGAAATCTTTTTGAGGTATAAAACTACTTTTAACAATACCGAGCTTAAACAAATCAGCAATCCATTTGGCATCTTTATCGTCGTCTTTCTCGCCTTTAACAGCGCGTACCCATTTAGGGTTGGCAACGACGATATTGGAAATATTGGATTCCAATATATTGTAGACAGGAATATAGTACTTACCAGTGGATTCCATGCATACATTTTGACAGTCGTTTTGAATCAGCCAGTCTCTAAAGCGGATTAAGTCGTTGTGAAAAGTCGAGAATCTTTTTTTTAGATAAACGGGTTCAACGGATTCAGAAATGCAGATAACTGCGACAATGAATTTTTTGTGCACGTCGATACCACAAACACGAGGATAAATGATTTTCATAGAAAAAGCTCCTTTCAAAATAAAGAAGAAAGAAGCATTGACTGAACGAGTGGCACTAAAGATTAACTAATAGTCAATGATTAATCTACGGACTTGATGTCAACACTAATGTGTGCTTGAAATACTCGGACTTACACTGGTTAAGATGCTGATTTAATCTGAACGAGATGCAGAAGTCTGCAACTCACCTCACCGTGCTCTGTAGTGTACTTCTAACTTCAAGAACATGGTAACAAATAAAAGATAAAAAATAAAAGCAAAGCTCATTGCACATTTTAATTCCAATGTGTGCCTTGAAGCGAAGCGGAAAGGAATGATAGGTTAAGATGAGTAAAAATCTTATTTTAGATCCTGATTCAATTAAAGCTAAAAATATTAAGGATAATAGTGATGTTGAAATAGAGAGAAAATATGATCCAGAAACAAATAAACTTGAAATTCAAATTCCAGATAGTACACCAGTACGAATTACTTATTCTTGTAAAGTAAAAGTTGCACCAGGCGAAGACAATGAAACATCAGTTTCAAATAATGTACATTGGAAGAATTATGCACAAACTGGTGGTGCAAATGATAAGATCGAACATTTTGGTTATAATTTGAATGCGAGCGGAACTACAGAAACTGAACCACATCCTCGATTAAAAATCTTAAAATATGATGATACATTAAAACATTTAAGAGGAGCTAAATTTGAAATTAATGAATGTGAATTGGTTAATGATAAAATTCAATATAAATCACCTGTAAATTCAACTACTGCTATCTCAGATGATGATGGTACAGTGACCATTAAAACAAGTGAATACCAAATGAAATTTAATACTATCTATGAAGTCAAAGAAACTAAAACAGTAGATGGATATATTTTGGATAATACTCCATATTACATTATGCGTGCAAAGAAAGAATCTAATGGTGATTATTCTGAGTATGTAAAAAAATATATAGATTATCAGGATAAAAGAGATAAACATTACAGTATTGCATATGATAAAGATTATTTTGTTGTAGAAATATATAATGCACAAAAGGGTATTACGGTTAAGAAAGAATTTAGAAATAATGCTGCTGGAACAGATAAGAATCCAGTGAGCGGTACTTATAAATTTGGATTATATAATAATGCAGATGGTACAGGTACACCATTAGATACTATAGAGATTAAATATCGTCCTGGTGAAACTGGTGTTAAGTCTGCAAAATTCAAGAATCAAACACTAAACACAGATTATTATGTTTTTGAATTGGATCAAAATGATAAACCGATTAAAGCTTCTGATGGTGAAGCTACAATAAATTCAATGCAATATAAGGTAGTTTATAAAAATGAAACTGATAGCACTAAAACAAATAATGCAAAAGTCGGTGAAACGGTTATTGTTACAAACAAGAGCCGTACAAAAATATTACCTTCTACAGGTAGTATAGGAACCCTGATTTACAGGTTATTAGGAGCAATGTTGGTAGTTGCAAGTGTAATATGCCTGTCAAATATAAATAAAAACAATAGAAAAGAAAAAAGGAGAAAGAGATGAAACTAATTAAAAAGATTGCAGCCATTATGTTTGCGTTCATGATGGTATTCTCATTAAGCACAAACGTAAGAGCAGAAAGTGGGGTTAATAACAAACAAGGTAGTATTACAATCAGTAATGCCATTAAAGATCAAGAATACAAAATTTATAAGATTTTAGACTTAGAGAGTTTTAATTCTACAGAAGGATCTGAAGCTTATTCTTATAAACTTACAAATGATGCATGGAAGTCGTTTTTTGGAACAGGAGGACCAGGTGAGTCATATGTAAGTATTGATAATCAGAATTATGTGACATGGAAAAGTACTGACACTGATGCAGCTAATCTAGCTAATGCAGCAATCGCATTTGCCCAAGATAAAAACAATAATGTAACTGAAGTGCAAAATTTGACTAAAACTACATCTAATAATTCAGATGGCACAGTTACTGTAACTTATTCTGGATTAGATTTAGGTTATTATTTAGTTGAATCAAGTGTTGGTGCACTTTGTAGTTTGAATACAACAAACCCTAATGCTGAAATCACAGAAAAAAATAGTCAACCAACTTTAGAGAAAAAAATAATTGATGATAACGAAGGTCTTGTAGATAAGAAAACGGCTGATATCGGAGAAAAGATTCATTATCAAGTTGATATTACAGTTGGAAAAGGTGCAAAGAGTTATGTTTTCCACGATCAAATCGAATCAGGTTTGGAATATGAAAAAACAAATCAAAAATTAGCTCTTGATATTACAACAGATTGTTATACAACTGGTTCAAATAATCGTCCTCAGATGGTAAAACCAACAGATAGTGAATATCATCTTACTTTATCAGAAAATAAATTTACTTTAACATTTGAAGATTCGTTTATACAAAAGTTATCTGAGGGAAACAAAATCATCATAAATTACAATGCTTATGTAACAGGTAATGCACAAATGGATACAGCTCTTAAAAATACTGCATATCTAAACTATGGTAATAATCAGAAAACTAGAGAAGATCATGCTGATGTGTACACATATAAAATTCCAGTATTTAAATATACTTTAAAAGATACAACTGAAACTAAATTATCAGGTGCAAAATTTAAATTATATAGAGGTTCAAAAAATGTAAATAATATAGTTAAATTTGATAGTAATGGAAATACGTATACATACAATAAATCAGGTACTGTAGAAGAATTAGAATCAGGTACAGATGGATATGTAAATATTAATGGATTAGCAGCTGGAACATATACTCTAGAAGAAACAAAAGCTCCTGATGGATACAACATATTAAAAGATACAATTACTATAACTGTTAATCAGAAAACAGATGGTACAAAAGAAATTTTATCAAATAATGAAGCTACAAACGGAACTGTCAAAGTATTAAACAATAAAGGTTCATTACTACCATCTACTGGTGGTATGGGAACAACACTAATCTACTTAATTGGTGGTGCACTAGTACTAGGATCAGGATTTGTATTGGCTAATAAGAAAAGAGCGAAAGCTAAATAATTGAATTGATTGAATTATGTTGTATGGGGGGAATGTTGTATTCCCCTTCTATACAACAATAGGGAGAGGGTTGTAAGATGAGAAAACATATGTCAACTATAATTGCGATACTTGTTTTTATTACAGGCTTGTCCTTATTGTTGTATCCTACGGTGAGTAATTATTGGAATTCTTTACATCAGAGTCGAGTTGTGGCGAATTATTCGGATACTATGGCTAAGTTATCAAAACAGGATAAGCAGGCTGAGATTGATCGGGCTGTTGAATATAATAGTGGGTTAATCAATAATGGTGGTCGATTTAATCCAAGTGATTCTGAGCTTAGTGAATATAAGAGTTTATTAAATGCGGATGGTACGGGTATGATGGGCTATATCACGATTCCTAAGATCGGTGTTAAGTTAGCTATTTACCATACGGTAGATGAGTCTGTATTGCAGGTGGGTGTTGGTCATTTAGAAGGTTCGAGTCTTCCTGTTGGAGGTAGTGGTACGCATTGTGTTCTGTCTAGTCATAGGGGTCTTCCGAGTGCCAAATTATTTACGGAGTTGGATCGTATGAAAAAGGGAGATGTATTTTATCTTCATGTATATGATAAGGTCTTAGCGTATCAGGTGGATAATATTGCGATTGTAGAACCGAATGATTATGGTTTATTAGAAATCGAGGAAGGTAAGGATTTATGTACTTTATTTACTTGTACGCCTTATGGTATTAATACGCATCGATTACTTGTTCGTGGTCATCGTGTAGAGAATGTAATGGATGAAAAGAATTTAACGGCCGATGCAGCAAGAGTAAATCCTTTGGTTGTGGCTAGTATTATTGGCTTGATTCTATACGGGATTGGTTATGTTGTATATCGAATTAAAAGGAAGGGAGTGTAGGTGATGAAACGAATATTATATTTTGTGTTTGTAACTTTATTGTGTTGTTTTTTACCTACCACTCTATTTGCAAAAACTGATTTGATGAATTTGGTTGTTAATTGTCCAGTATCGAATATGCAAGTATCTTTATATCGTGTGGCGGATGAGAATTATAATTTAGTTGATTCATTTTCACAGTATTCCATTGATTTAAAACAAGATGTACAAGGAGCAGCTAATGCCTTAGAGAATCGTATTTTAATGGATGGAATAGAGGCGGATGCTTCTGGCTTTTCTGACAGTTCGTGTAAAGCTAGTTTTTCTGGTTTAGAAACAGGTATTTATTTGGTGGTTGGAAAAGAAGTTTCTCAAGATGGAGTATTTTATATGCCACAAGTATCCTTAGTATCTTTAAGTCGTGATTTGAGTGTGGATTTAAAATATGAGACAAGTGAAAAGCCAAGTCGTATTCATGTATTGAAAGTATGGAAAAGGGATAGGAAGAAGTCTCGTCCTAAATCAATTGAAGTTTGTTTATTAAGGTCGGATGGTATAGTGGTTGATCGAGTGGTATTAAATTCAGAAAATCAATGGTCAACTACTTGGGACAATCTTTCTACTTTATATACATATCGAGTAATGGAAACGAGTGTTCCTTCTGGCTATAAAGAGAGTTGTACTCGAGAAAAGGATACGATTATTTTAACGAATACGGGTAATTATACGGATAAGGTTGAAAAGAAGGATGAAGAATTACCGAATTCTGGTCAATTATGGTGGCCCGTTCCTGTATTATTATTTGTGGGTCTTGTGTTATTTGGTTTAGGACGCCATTTGAAAAATGAAGAATAGAATATCTAGAATATTATCGTGTATTGGGATCGTTTTAGTTGTTTGTTCTATTTCTTTATGTGCTTATAATGTATATGATTCGTTTCGATCTTATTTTGTTTCTCAACAAAAGATGAATGAGTATCATGTTGTAAAGACAAGTGTGGGTTCTATACCGGATTATGTATTGAATCCAGATATGGATATGCCAAAAGTAGATGTGGATGGAATGTCTTGTGTGGGTACTTTAGAAATACCGAGTTTAGATTTGAATCTTTGTGTTACAAGTACATTTAGTGATGATAATATGAAACAACTTCCTTGTAGGTATTATGGGAGTGTTTATAAGAAGAATATGGTGATTGTAGCCCATAATTATTGGTTTCATTTTGGTAGGTTAAATACATTAAAAAGTGGGGATGAAGTAATTTTTACGGATGCTTCTGGAAACCAGTTTAAATATAGTGTGGACGCAATGGATGTAGTAGGACCTGAAAGTGTATCTGAAGTAACCAATGGCAAGTGGCCACTTACTTTAGTGACTTGTACTTTGGATAGTCAAAATAGAATTGTTGTGAGGTGTAAGTAGGATGCTTATTTTGTCAGAGGTAAGGGGGAACTGCGTAAAATTTATTTGCATTTTTCAAAAGTTGTGGTATATTAATTATGACGAAGGAGTGCACTGTGGCGCTCAACCTGGAGGGATACGTCCTTCCAGTTTTTTTATACGATATAAAAAAACTGCATGAAGCAGATTTTAATCGTCCGAAATTATCGATATTATTAATTTTATAATTCTAATTTTTTTAATGTTGTAATCATTTTCTTCTATTGATGGAAAATTTAAACTGCTATCACAAAAACCTATTTTATCAGATACGATTTTTAATGTTTTTATTGCCTCAATCATTTTGGAATTTTCAATTCTCTTCTCTTTTATTGTGTTAATAAAAAATGGAATTATGGGTTCATAATGATTTGTTACATTGCGAATTCTTCTCAATAATTCTAATTGACCTGAGAAATCAAAAATATCTTTAACACGTATTTTATTAATTTCTATATTTTTCATCTTAGACAGTATCCATCTTTGAGACCCACTATCTAACATCATATAAAGAATATGCAATTCTCCTAACGTTAAAGCATTAGCAATAACCCAAAAGGGAGCTTTATGTTGTAATTTGATATAGTGCGAAATCAAGGTGTTACGTGATTCGTCGCTAATACCTAATCCTATGTTATATATTTTTTCTAACAAGCATGTTCTGGATTCTATTGGGTATTCTGAATATAAATATTTACTTTTCTGGATAATGTTATAAAAGTTAGCACAAAATCTAGGAAGATTTTCTCTTGCTGGATTATTCAAAAAAGCATTTATTTCTTCTAAGTACTTAATACAATATATATCTTTAGATAGCCCGGTTAAACAATTTTCATTATATAATGAGCAAATGCGACTTACTAGTAAATTTTTAAATTTTCTTTCAAAATTACCAATATATTCAAAAAATATTGTAGACATAGAATCATCTAATTTTGCAATTTTTTCAATAGAATCAATTAATGTGTCATGACCATACTGATGAAGTTTGGCTTTTATACCGTTTTTTTCAACGGTAATATGTCCAGTCGCAAAAAATTCTTTATATGGGTTTATTATCGAAATATAATTTCTGTTTTCTAAAATATATTTTTGATTTTCTAACACTATTATTTTCTTATTTTCTTTTAAATATTTGGTTTGCTCATCTATCGTCTTATATGTTTTATATGCTAAATTTTCATCGTTAAACTCATCCATTTGATTACTCCTGTTTTTATATTAAATATTTTATCATGAATCTATTTAGATTTCGATATAAAACAAAGGTTATAAAAAAGAGATACAAAATTTATGTATCTCAAAAAAATGGTATTTTATTAAGTTAATGACATTGGGTAAGGACCTCCTAAAAGTAGTCAAGCTACAGGTTTAAAATATACAAATCCACATTCACATATTCAATTTTACAAATTAACAACACCGTCTTCAACCACGGTTATTAAAGGTTGAAAGAAAGGAGAAGTATGTTGTAGATGACCGGCTAGATGGGGTCAATTACAATATACCAAGTAAAAAATATGATATTATATCACGGAACAACTTTAAGTAGAGGAAAGGAGATAATTAAAGATCATTGTATTAAACATGATATATCAAGAGTATATACAAATACAGGAAAATTAGATTGTGATACAACTAATGGATATGTTTATTTAACGCCTAATATAGAAACTGCATATTTTTATGGGAACTTAAACTCGCTTCGTTCTGAAACAAAAGATGATTTAAAATATGTTTATATATTTAAAGTGGAAATCAATGAAGATAAATTATTGCCAGATTATGATGATTTAAAAATCAAAAAAATTAAAAGTAAAGATGTAACTTGGAAAGAAAGTATCGCAATTTGCAAAACTGTAAGAGTGGATGAAGATGTTAATGTGAATAAAGCTGAGTACTTAATACTTCCAAATACTATGAATTTTAAAGAAACAAAAGATAATCTTAACTTAGTTCGTGAACTGAGCAAATCTGAAGTACAAAGTTTAGATGCTAATGTTGTTTTGAAAGAAATTTTAAGTAAATGGAGTTGGCAAAAATTATAGTTTGTTTATAGTCGTAATTTACGAACATAAATGATAACTAAAAAATGTAAAATTTTGAGCATTTAGAAATATTCAAATTTGATTATATTGATATCTTCCATAATTACTTTAAAATCTGATGGATTAATTGATTTTGCTTTTAAGACTTCAAATGGTAATATATACCCAAAAAAATCTATATCTGATACTGGATTAGAAAATATTTCTACAGTTGAATTTGAAGGTCGTACAAATAAATAATTTACGATTAAATAATAAAGTCATCTTTTGTGATTTACATACATACATTCATTCATTAATTAATTATCTGGTTTTTATGGATTATGTAAAAACATTGGAATTTTAGATATAATAAGAAAGTGTATTATGGGGTGATTGAATATGTTAAAAAGGTTTACCGTACGCAACTACAAGAATTTTAAAGATGAGATTTCTCTTGATTTTAGTAAAATTGGTGAATATTCATTTAATGCGGATTGTCTTTCGATGAGGTTGATTTATGGTCGTAATGCGACGGGAAAGACAAATTTTGGGAGGGCACTTCTTGATATTAAATCTTTATTGTGTGGCATGCAAAATAGTGGCTTGATCAATGAGGCTGGCGCGGCAAAGTTTAAATATGAGTTTAAATTTGGCAATGATGAAGTTGTTTATCAGTATTCTAGATTTGCGAATACAGAGTTATGTGATGAAGAGTTATCTATAAATGGTGAAGATATTTTTAAGTGTGATTTTAAAAATAATAAATTTGATTTTCAGGGTTTAGAAAGAATGAATACAAACCTTTATTTCATGAATGATAATCATACTTTATCTTTTCTAAGATGGTTCGTTTATAATACAACTTTTAGTGATGATTCTGTTTTGATTCAATTATTTGAATATGTACGTAAAATGGGCATGATTACTGTGGGACATGATTTGTTGTATTCTAATAGAAATTTTGTTGAGGATTTAAAAAATCCAGTTTATTTACAAAGCTTTGAAGATTTTTTGAATTTAATGGGGATTGAATGTAAATTGGTTTTACAAAAATTGCCAGATGGTCAGGCAGAATTATATTTTTCTCAAAATAAGTTAGTTCCATTCTATAGTACTGCATCAAGTGGAACGTTGGCATTGACAAGTCTTTATCAAAAAATAGTGTCTAATCCTTCATTGATCTATTTAGATGATTTTGATGCTTTTTATCATTATGAAATGGCAGAAAAATTAATTTGTTATTTCAAAAATAAATATCCAGAATGTCAATTGATTATGACATCCCATAATACGAATTTAATGACAAATAAAATTATGCGTCCAGACTGTTTATGTCTTTTATCAAGTAGAGGTACATTAACGGCTTTTTGTGATGCGACTGAAAGAGAGTTGCGTGAAGGGCACAATTTAGAAAAGATGTATATTAGTGGAGAATTTGAAAAGTATGAATGATTTGTATTTTGACTTTGACAATGTGTTCATTGGTTGTAGTCAATATGTTTATTGTGTTCATTACAACCATTTGTTGCACTAGTTTTTATACATGATTTGTATTATACTTGAGATGATTCCATATGGGAATTCATTTTTTTTGGAGGAGTTATGAAAATTATTGTAGTGGGTGATGGAAAAGTTGGATTTGCGATTGCGAAACAATTAAACCAGGAAGGTCATGATATTACAGTGGTTGAAAATAAATCGAGTGTTCTATCGAGTACCATGAATCAGTTGGATATTGTTGGTGTACAGGGAAATGGTGCGAGTTTAGATACTTTAATGGAAGCTCGTGTTTCATCTTCGGATTTGTTGATTGCGGCTACATCAACGGATGAGGTTAATATTATTTGTTGTTTATTGGCAAAGAAATTGGGTGCAAGACATACGATTGCACGTATTCGTAATCCGGAATACAACAATACCGTTCGCTTGATTAAGGATGAATTGGGATTGAGTATGAGTATCAATCCGGAGCAGGCTGCGGCTCGTGAAATTTTGCGTGCCATTCGTTTCTCAAATTCCATTAGGGTTTCTTCTTTTGCGAAAGGAAGAATTGAACTTGCGGAAGTGAAAATTACAGAAAATTCACCACTTTCAAATATGCGTATTTGCGACATCAATCGTCGTATGAAAAGTGAAGTATTATTTGTGGCAATTCAACGTAATGGTGAAGTGATTATCCCAAATGGTAATACGGTAATCTATGAAAATGATCGTGTCACATTAACGGGTTCGACTACACAGCTTGAAAAGTTCTTTATTAAAGTTGGTATTTTAAGTAATCGTACTGTAAATGAAGTAATGATTGTTGGTGGTGGAAGAATCACATACTATTTGACAAATATGTTGTTAGAGCTAGGTATGGATGTTAAGATCATCGAAATCAATAAAGAAAAGTGTGTGAATTTGGTTGAGAAATTCCCTTCGGCTACGGTCATCAATGGGGATGGAACGGATCATGAATTATTATTGAGTGAATCTTTAGAAGAAATGGATGCGTTTATTGCGCTAACAGATAATGATGAGGAAAATGTCATTATTTCAATGTTTGCCCAGTCTCATGGTGTTACACATGTACTTCCTAAAGTAAATCGTGTTTCTTTAGGTTTCTTGTTGGATAAGCTAGGGCTTGAAAATTCGATTACGCCTAAGTTTATTACGGCCAACCAAATTGTGCAGTATGTTCGTGCTATGCAAAATTCTGTGGGTTCGAATGTTGAATCTTTGATCAAACTTGTAAATGATAAGGTAGAGGCATTGGAATTTAGAGTGCGTGATAATTGTCGTTTTATTGATGTGCCAATTAAGGATCTAAATATTCGTAAGGGTATCATCATTGCGTATGTAACGCATAAGGGCGTGTCAAAAGTGGCAACCGGAGATACGCGTATTCAATTGTCAGATACAGTTATTATTATTAGTAAAGTTGCAGGATTGAGGGATATCAATGATTTACTATCTTAAGCACAATTTACATAAATTAAACTGGGCTATGATTGGTAACGTATTAGGTATGGTTTTAATTGCGCAAGCTTGCCTAATGGTTTTACCAGTCATTGTGGATTTGATCTATCATGAAGGGTTGTATGATTCTTATTTGATTGTGATTGGAATCTGTCTAGTTTTAGGATATGCACTAACGCGTACGCGTACAAGAATGAATAACTATTTTGCGAAAGATGGAATGATTGCGGTAGGCCTTGCGTGGATCGTTGTATCTTTCTTTGGTGGTTTACCATTTTATTTATCGGGTGAAATTCCTTCTTTTGTGGATTGTTTCTTTGAAGCTGTTAGTGGATTTACAACAACCGGATCGAGTATTTTAACGGAAGTTGAGAATTTGAAGCATGCCACACTCTTCTGGCGTAGCTTTACCCACTGGATTGGTGGTATGGGTATCTTGGTCTTTATTTTGGCTTTACTTCCAAAATCCAATGATCGTGATATGCATATTATGCGTGCAGAAGCGCCAGGTCCTACGATTGGTAAGCTTGTGCCTCGTATGCGTCAATCCGCTATGATTTTATATACAATGTATATGGGTCTTACTGTCATTCAGGTGATTTTACTTTTAATTGGTAAGATGCCACTATTTGATGCGCTTTGTAACACATTTGGTACGGCAGGTACCGGTGGTTTTGCGATTAAGAATACAAGTATTGGTGCCTACCACAATTCATATTATGAAATTATTATTACGATTTTTATGATTTTGTTTGGTGTCAACTTTAATATGTATTACTTCCTATTAATTAAAGATTTTAAACAAGTCTTTAAAAATGAAGAGTTGCGTGCCTATTTAGGTGTGATTGTATTCTCTATTGTTTGTATCACATTGAATATTCTTTCTATGTACAACTTTGATGTATTGAAATCTATTCGTCTAGCTAGTTTTCAAGTCGGTTCAATTATTACGACAACGGGATATTCAAGTTGTGATTATAGTGTATGGCCACAATTTAGTAAGATGATTCTATTCTTATTGACCGTATGTGGTGCGAGTGCTGGTTCTACTGGTGGTGGTGTAAAAATTAGTCGTCTATTGATTATTGTAAAGAAGATCAAGTTGGATATTCAAAAGTTATTGCATCCTCAAAAAGTAGAGGCCATCACAATGGATGGTAAAGTTGTTGATGCTGAGGTTGTCAATCAGATCATGGCTTATTTCTGTTGTTTTATCATTATTGTAGGAATCTTATTATTCTTGGTTTCCTTTAATAATTTTGATTTTGAAACAACGATTACATCCGTTATGACATGTATTGGAAATGTGGGTCCTGGATTTGGCTTGTGTGGTCCAATGGGCAACTTCTCCATGTTCTCTGACTTTAGTAAGATCGTACTATCTTTTGCGATGTTAATTGGTCGTTTGGAGATTTATCCAATTATTATTTTCTTGTCTCCAGTACTTGGAATTCGTAATGTTTCTAAATCATTTCATAAGCGTAAAAAAAGAAAATTTAATTAAAGAATAATCATTTGTCTGGCAATGTTATTCAGTCAAAACAACGGATTAATCAAGAGTTTATGATTCATTGCGTCTTCTTTTTTGGGAATATTTGAAGTATAAGATTAAATAGAGATGTATATAAAACTTGGCAAATGAAAAGAGCCCATACAAATCATTTGATTTGGTGGGCTCTTTTTCTAAGTAATAGCTAGTTTCAATTTCTCAACGTAGACGATACGACTTTTTGATATCTTGCATACTGAATTCATTTTCATCTAAATTTGTTACAATGCATTCATATGTATCCTTTGTAATTTTAAAACGAACCAATCGACATTCAAAATCATAGAATGGAGTATCACCAAAATAATCAAATCGCTGATTTTGTGGCACGAACTTATAGATTTCTGGATGTGCTTTTATTTCATTCGTCTGTTTTCTAGTCAATGTGCGTTTGACTTGCACATCAAATTCGTTATCTGAAAATGGTCCAAAACTACGTAATATACCAGTGGAATAAATATTCTTGACTCGGACCAGATACTTATTTCCAGAATATTTAATCTTCTCAAAGGGATTGATGGATTCATATCCTCTGTCTGCAATGAATATAGCTTTGCTGTCTTTATAGCGTTCTTAATGCATCACGTTCATCCTGTACAGCCTGTCCTTGTAAAATAACATCATCATAGGTGTATTCTAAAATATCATAGCTTGTATTCAGATGGTAGGCAGAGAATGGCTTGTCCGAATTATTGGCATTTTGGATTGTTGTTTTCTTATTCTTGATTTCAGAAGTAATAGGTAATGTAGAACCATCTACAGCTAAAAGATGGTATCCATTATATAACTTAGGCTTTCTTGTTCTGCCATTAAATAAATTGAATAAAATACGAAAAGTATCAGGTTGAATCTTATCTCTTGCCTGTATAAAAGAAGATACAGTTGGCGTATCAAGATTGTATCCAAGCAGTTTATACAGTTCATCTTTTAATGAACCGCCTTCTAATAACAAAACATTCATCAAGGTGTTCCCAAACAGGTGTTTCCTTTTGCAAGTAAAGTCTTTATCTGGCTTGACAACAAATAAAAAAGAGGATTCATCTAATTGATATATGCATTGTTTTAATATCTTTTTCATGTGTATAAATTTGTTCATAAGTATGCTCCTGTAATCGTATATTTATAAACAAATAACATATTTTTGAATCAGAGTGAGGGGGAACTACGTAAAATTTATTTGCATTTTTCAAAAAGTGTGATATATTAATTATGACGAAGGTTGGCCCATTGGCTGACAGGGAGAGTGGATACGTCCATTCTCTTTTTTTTTATTTAGGATAAAAGAGCAACTTTATAACTTGTTGCTCTTCTGCATAACTTGTTGAACTTTTTTCAAAACAGCTACCTTTTTCTTGTTGTAATCTGTAACTGGAATATATGGCATAATAATAATTATTGGCTCAGAGTAAGTAGCAAGGAATTCTATTGTTTTTATAATTTGTGAATCTTTAAGATGCTTTTCTTTTATATTGTTTAATAAAAACGGGATAAGTGGTTCGTAATGATTAATCACATTCCTTATTCTTCGAATATTTTCTACATAGCCCATAAAGGTGGATACATTTTTTTCTTTAATTTTTGTGATATCAACATTCATAAGTTTTGCACAGATTTGTTTTTGTGTTGACATGTCTAACATCGAAAACAAAACGTTTAGCTCCCCGAGGGTTAAAGCGTTAGGAATAACCCATAAAGGTAGCATCTTTTGAGAATTGTAATAATGCTGTAAAAGTATATTTTTTGATGAACTCTTATCTCCAGTACCTATATCATACAATTTTTTTAATATCATAAATCGATTTTCCAAAACAAATTCATTATACACATAACCTTTTTTAGACAAGGAATTTGGAAAATTTGTTGCAAATTTAGGAAAAACAACTACATTTCTCTGTATTGCATCTATTAAATATGGTTTATTTAAACAAGTATATGTACTACCGTTATTAAGTGTTAGTTCAATTGTGTATTGGTTTATAAATTTTTCGATTTCAGTGATATACTCTAAGCATTTTAAAGATTCATTTGGCATTTGAGAATTATGAACATACAATTCACAAATTGCATTAATTAATACATTTTTAAATTTCCTTTCAAATTGCCCAATGGTTCTAAAAAAATAGTCAGAAATTTTATCATCATATTTAACAACACTAAGTATATTTTGTATAGGTATTTCCGATTCATAAATATGAATTTTCTTCATATACCCTTCAATATTTTTAACAATCTGATTAGTTGCAAAAAATTCTTTATATGGATTGATTACAGATATATAATTTCTATCCTCTAATATATATCGATCATTTTCGTTTATTATGATTTTTTTAAACATTTTCAAATACTCAATTTGTTCATCAATGTTTTTATATAGTTTACATACTTCTTCATTAAATTCGTCCATTTGAATACTTCCATTTCTATATTACATATTTTATCATGATTCTGTCTAGATTTCGATATAGAGCAAAGATTATAAAAAATGTGGTCATCTCTACAGCAAGCTATGGAGTTTTCGCCACTTAAATATAACTTGTTTGTTCAAATGATACAATAAAGATTTTTTGGCTTTTAAAAGTTCCATGAATTGAAATAGTAAATTCCAGTTCAAGAGTACTCAATTGTGTATTTTCTAAAAAGTTTATTTCAAGTGAAGATATTATTTTCTACATGAGTACTTATAATATAGCATCAAAATAATTAGAAAATATCATTCTTGATGAAATATATGATCAAACTGGTATCATTACAATAGTTGGAATTGAAACCTATTTCTAACTAAGGTTACATTAGATGTTACTGCAAAAGATTGTATGGAATTTTTATATAAGACTTATTTAAACAGCTTATATGGCATCATCAACCAATTACATATGTTTGAATGATAAGGCCTTGAACTGCTGATAGATTAGCAACGCTTGGGATCAAAGAAGCTCATTTATTTGGGTGTTTTTCTATACAAACGTTTTTTCGAGGTGTATTATAAAACCATAAAAAAACGAAGGGATGATTTATTATGAGAATTTTTGATTATATTGACACGATTGAAAAGCCTACGATTGACAATATTCGAGTGATTTATAAGGCTATTAATGTGAAGTATGATGAACTCATAGACATGGCGGTTGAACCGAATAGTAAAAATTATAATAAGTGGATGCAGACACTAGGTTGTTTAAAGGCATCTGAAAATTTGCTTATAGATTGCATCACAAATAATAAGATTACAGATATGGAATGGCTTCAATTGAAGTGTGATATTTATAAGTATCAAGTAAAATATGGTGGCTTAAAGTATTTGAATGTAGAAGCATAGATATTAGGGTATGTGTTGAGCATATCCTTTTTTTAATTGGAAATAAAAAAACCTGGATTTCCAGGCTTTAGTTTAATTTATCTTGTACGATTTTCTTAACCATTGGATAAGCGACAAGTGCAATCACAATACCAGCTACTCCTTGTACTACGTTTGCAGGAATTTCACTGGCTGCAACGATCCAGCTTCCTTTTAACATATATTTGGCAATGAAGTATCCAAATACCATAATGACAGATCCTAATACGTAGCTTGAGATTTGTTTCGGTTTAGTGTAGTTTTTCATAAGTAGAGATACAACGATTCCTTCTAGTCCTTTAATAACTAGGGTAAAGAAGAAGTAGTGTCCATATCCTCCGGCTACGTCGGCTAATGCACTTCCAAGTCCTCCAATCAAAAAGCTTTCAAATGGATTTAAAAAGCTTGCGAATAATAGGATGAATCCATCGCCTAAATTGAAGTATCCATCGAGTGCGTTTGGTACTTTGATAAACATGGTTGCCACAAAGACAAGTGCCATGCCGAGTCCTGTTAATACGATTTCATAGGTTTGTTTATTTTTCATTATTGATTCCTTCTTTCTTACAACTTATTGACTATTATACTTGTTTCTGTATATAAAAAAATATACAATTATAAAAAATAAAT
>ERZ869979.209-NODE-209-length-17754-cov-13.259490_pt1 | contig 17754 bp, 15 predicted proteins | sample MGYA00521269_ERZ869979 | MGnify/ENA primary metagenome ERZ869979 (study PRJEB32232, sample SAMN07284974) | human gut metagenome | biome: human-associated habitat; material: feces | host: Homo sapiens | place: Tanzania | collected 2014-04-05 ... | reverse complement strand
CTTGAAGCAGTAAACAATAAGATAAAGACATCTCCTATAGAGAAGAGATATCTTACTGATGATGGTAAATCATTAGGCGCTGTCAATCAAATGATGACAGAAGTGAGTTTAATGATACAGACAACAAGAGGTGTTGGAACCAGATATATACAGGGTTATCTAGATTTCCTGCTTCTCAAGAAGCAAGCTAACTATAAGTTCAAGAAAGAGGAAATGGCTTCTGAAATCCTTAGAATGATTATAGATACCGAAGCTTTCAGTAATGAAATGGTAAGAGCTACACCTATGCCTATTTCACTTAAGGAAGCGTATTACGAGTATCGTTATGGTATTTTAGCTGAATAAGATAACCTATAGCAACACTTTTCTTAAATTGAGCGAAGATTTTTAAAAAAAATTTAAATCCCTACAACCCTTATGGTATATAATGTTTAAAAACGGAGGATATATTATGGAATTAGAAACAAAAGCAATCCATGAAGGCTGGAAGCCTGGTAATGGAGAACCTAGACAGTTACCAATTTATGAAAGTACTACTTTTAAATATGATTCAAGCGAAGAAATGGGCATGTTGTTTGATTTAGAAAAAGATGGTTATTTCTATTCACGTTTACAGAACCCTACTAATGACGCCGTAGCGGCTAAACTTACTAGCATGGAAGGTGGTTATGCTGGTATGTTAACAAGTTCTGGACAGGCAGCTAACTTCTTTGCGATTTTTAATATTTGTGAAGCCGGAGGGCATGTTGTCGCTTCTGGTAATATTTATGGAGGTAGTTATAACCTACTTTCAGTCACTATGAAGAAGATGGGTGTTGATGTCACTTTTATTAATCAGGATGCATCTGTAGAAGAAATTAATGCAGCATTTAAAGACAATACTAAGTGTATGTTTGGAGAAACATTATCTAACCCTACTATGGAAGTATTAGATATTGAAAAATTTGCCTCTATTGCCCATGCACATGGTGTTCCTTTGATTGTAGATAATACATTCGCAACACCTGCCAATTGTCAGCCTATTAAATGGGGTGCTGATATTGTGACTCATTCTACAACTAAATATTTAGATGGTCATGCCTCTGGTGTTGGTGGAGCTATTATTGATAGTGGTCATTTTGACTGGATGAGTCATGCAGATAAGTTCCCAGGACTCACTACTCCAGATGATAGTTATCATGGTATCACTTATGCGAAAAGATTTGGTAAGGCAGCTTATATTACTAAAGCAACTGCACAATTAATGCGTGACTTAGGATCTATCCCTTCACCATTTAATAGTTATTTACTAAATATCGGTATTGAATCATTACCAGCACGTATGCGTGTACATTGTGAAAATGCGTTAAAAGTAGCTACGTATTTAAAGAATCATCCAAAAGTAGAATGGATCCACTATCCAGGGCTAGAAGATGATAAATATCATGAAGCAGCTAAGAAGTATATGCCTCGTGGTACATGTGGTGTTATGTGTTTTGGTTTAAAGGGTGATAAGAAGGAAGCAGTCACTTTCATGGATCACTTACAGCTTATTAATATTGTGACTCATGTGGCAGATGCGAAAACTTGTATCTTACATCCAGCAAGTCATACACATCGTCAGATGACAGATGAACAGTTAAAAGAAGCAGGTGTTGATCCAACACTTATTCGTTTATCTATTGGTTTAGAAAACCCAGAAGACTTAATCAAAGATATTGAAGAAGCATTAAAGTACTAAAAAAGACTGTTCAAATGAACAGCCCTGAAAGCAGAATTTATTTCTGCTTTTTTTATGCTTTCCAAAGACCATGAAGATTGCAGTAATCATAAGCTGCCACAACTTCATCACCTTCACCAATATAGAATACAGCTTCAGGCTTATCAGAAGGTGTTAACTGTTTGAACTGAGTACCATTCTTAGTTTCTAATACAATTAAAGTAATGTAGTGTGCTTCAGTCATAGGATGTTCTACTGTTCCTACAGATACAGTCACTTTATTATCTTCTACCTTTACTACAGGAACATGCTTTTCAACTGCGGCATCAGTTGTATTAGCTATTAATTCCTTCATTGGTTCACCACAACAAACTACTGGTACACCAGAATCTACGAAATGAGTGATAACGTTACCACAATGTTCACAACGATAAAATTTCATATTCAATTCCTCCTTTTTCTACTACTATCATATCACTTTTAGAATATGACTACTAATGATATGCTTTCTTTTATAATATCTAAAATGTAAATTGTAAAAGCATTGATTACAAAAGGTTTTTTTTAAGTGTCATTTGTGATTTTTTTTCAAAATAATCTTGTAAATCTTTACAAAAGGCATTATTATGTAAATGGAAATATAAATAGAAGTTTTATATGGAGGTGATACATATGACTAGTGATTTTAGTATTGCTGTCCACGCTCTCGTCTATTTAGGTAAAAACCAAGACCTTATTTCTAGTGATGAACTTGCAAAGCATATTTGCACTCATCCAGTACGTGTAAGACGTGTTATGATCAAATTGAGAGAAGCTGGCCTTATTAAGGCTAAAGCAGGTGTTGATGGAGGATATCGTCTTGATAAAGAAGCAGATGATATTACTTTATCTGAGATTGCGAAATCTGTCTCAAATGATTATATCCATGTGACTTGGCACAATGGAGAAGATGGAAGAGAAGCCATTAAGGACTCTAAAGTAGAACAAGCCATTGATTCTATTTTTGTAGATCTTAATGAAGCGTGTGACAATTTGTTGAAAGACAAGACCATCGAGGACATTATGAATATATCGAAGTAGAAATGGTCTACAATCAAAAGAAGCAGCCTACAAGGCTGCTTTTTTTAAGTCTAATACTAAGTTTAAGAGAATGCCTCCTACAACCATTCCTGCACCAAGTAAACTGATACCTGATATTGTTTCATGGAAGAAGATAAAAGCCCATAGAGGGGCTAATATAACCTCCAACATACAAATCAAATTGGCTGTAAAAGCTTCTGTACAAGAAATACCTAATGCGAGGAATATTCCTCCTAAACACATTGGGAAGAAGCCATAACCACATACACCTAAGGCATCAGTTATATGGAAGTTAGGAAGTCCTCTAAAGACAATTAAGCCTACTGTAAGAGAGAACATATAGGCAAATATCGTTGAAGAGAAAGCTTCGGCATCTTCTTTATTGTTGAGGTAGAACTGCATTCCAAAGCAGGCTCCTGATGTAATTGCGAGTATATTTCCTAATAAGTGTGAGAAGGAAAGCGTATCCGCAAAAAATAGTGCCATACCAACAAAGACAATCGCAATGATTCCCATTTGTCTTCTTGTTGGTAATTTACGTAAATCTATAGATTGATAGATCAATACAAAAATTGTTGATGAGTATTGTAATACAATCGCATTCGCCACTGATGTTAATTTATTGGCATAGATAAAAGTCAAGCTCATGAGGAACTGAAAGACCCCTACTGTAATTGTCAATTTATTGAATACCAGCTTCTTATGATGAATAATCAAACTCAAGGGTATTGCGACAATAGAACTCATCATTGAGAATCCTAGCCCACTTAAATGGCTTGCACGTATAAATAAACCTGCAAGTGACCAGCAGAATGCTGTCATGAGCAGGTAGAATACACCCTTTGCACTTATTTTATTTTCCATAACACTGCAACTAATAATGCGATGATTAAAGGAATAAGTACCGGCACAACAACACATAAACCAAATAAAAGCATATTATTCATGAAAGTTCACGCTCCTTTTCCCCATTATAGCATGCTATAATGAGGAAAACAAAGAAGGAAGGTTGATATCATGTGGGTTGTTGAAAGAATTGATGAAAAAGGGTATTATCATCTAGAAAACTTAGAGACAGGTGAGACTATTTTAAAGACTGGTCTAAACGCAAATGAGAATGATGTATTAGATGAGTATTTCCATGTTTTACCTGAAGAGACTAAGAAGAGAAAACAAGAAGTGGATGATTTATTCCACTCTCTATTATAGAGGTGACTACATGTTAATTAATATACAGAATTTATCTTATGCGATTGGTGAGAGACAATTGTATAAGAACTTGAATATGATTGTAGAGGATACAGATAAGATTGCCTTAGTAGGTGTAAATGGAACTGGTAAGAGTACCTTATTAAAGATGATTGCCCGTCATGAAAGTCCTGCAATTACTTATAAGAAGGATTTAAAGATTGCATACTTATCTCAGAATCCTGTATTTAGAGATAATGAAACAATTCTTAATGAAGCAAAATATATTCTTAAGGATGTACCTGAATATTCTATTAAATCTTCTTTAACACGTTTTGGTTTAGAAGATATGGATCAAGTGATCAGTACTTTATCTGGTGGTCAAAAGAAACGTCTCGCTCTTGCGATTGTATTACTAGAAGAATGTGATCTACTTATTCTAGATGAACCAACAAACCATCTAGATACACCTATGATTGAATATCTAGAAAAGTATTTAATCAAACGTTCTAAAGGATTATTGATGGTCACTCATGATCGTTACTTCCTAGAACGTATTACAAATAAGATCTATGAATTAGATAGAGGCGAGATTTTCCCCTATGTAGCTAATTATTCACATTTTCTAGAATTAAAGGCTGAAAGAGAAAATAATGCCTTACAGGCACAAAGAAAAAGAAACCTTTTCTTAAAGAAAGAATTAGAATGGGTCAGAGCTGGTGTTCAGGCACGTTCTACTAAGAGTAAGGATCGTTTACAGCGTTTTGAAGAATTGTCTTCTATTGAACAGATTCAGGAAAAAGGAACTGTAGAACTTATAGATACGACTAGTCGTTTAGGTAAGAAGACTATTGAGTTAGTGAATGTATCTAAGAGTTATCCTGATAAAGTGATGTTTAAGCCATTCTCTTATTTATTTAAGAGATTTGACCGTATTGGTATATTAGGACAAAATGGCTGTGGTAAGACAACACTACTTAATATGATTGCTGGTATTGTGACTGATTATGATGGTGAAATTATTATTGGTGATACAATCCGTATGGCTTACTTCCAGCAACATTTCCACTATGATGATCCTACAATGAGAGTCATTGATTATATTAGAGAAACTAGTGATAATCTAGAAACAAGCGAAGGAACACTCAGTGCTCGTAATATGTGTGAACGTTTCTTATTTGATGATCATGCCCAATATACACAAATTGGTAAGTTATCAGGTGGAGAACAGAGACGTCTTTATTTATTAAAAGTTTTAATGGGTGCCCCTAATGTATTACTATTAGACGAACCGACTAATGACTTAGATATTGAAACACTCAATGTATTAGAAGATTATCTAGATACATTTAAAGGTATTGTGATTACTGTATCCCATGACCGTTATTTCCTAGATCGTATTGTGGATGGTTTATTTGTCTTTAAGGATCAGGAAATTCATTATGTGAATGGTGGCTATAGTGCTTCTATTGATATCACTAATACTAAGAAAGAAACAGAATCTCAAAAAGAAGATTATCGTAAACAAGCTAAAGAAAATAGAAAAAGAAGATTAACCTTCAGTGAAAAGAAAGAACTAGAAGGCATGGATGATCTCTTAATGAATCTAGAAACACGTTTAAGTGAGATTGATGAAGAAATGGGTACAACCCAGGACTTTGAAAAACTAGATGAATTAAGTAAAGAACGTTCTGAAGTAGAAAAGACTTTAGAAGAAAAAAATGAACGTTATCTAGAACTATTAGAAATAGAAGAAGGATAAACGAAAAGAGGAACCCATTTGGATTCCTCTTTTGCTATATAAGGAGAAGCATTAGACTCATTTGAATAATTTATCAAATCCATCTTATAGATATTGAGTTCTTTTTATTATTAGACTTTTTATGGATTCAACATTTTATTAGAAATTTTCATTTCTCACTGAATATAAGATCGAATCTTACTATAATTGCCGTATTACTTATTTACTTTTCGGTTCGTTAGACTAGGAAGTCAAGTAACATGTCTTATATTTAATGTTTTATCTTCTGTCTTCTCTTTTCGCTTATATCATACATTAACATTTACTCTAATGCAAGCGTTTTCATATAATTTTTATAAAATGAAAATTTATTGATAAATAGGTGTTTTTTACAAATGAAAAAACTATGGCTTTTACATCACCATAGCTTTTCCTGCTGGATACTAGGATTACATCTTTTGGATTCAATTTCCAGCATCATAGATAAATGGGAAAACCTTTTTACAGCCTTCCAATATATAGATCAACGTACCTTATTATGATATTCAGGAACTATCTCCTGTTTTCCACCTTTCATATAAACCATACATTATCATAAAGCATATAAATCATTATTGGTGGATAAATACGTTTTTCCTAATTTAATTGAGTATCCTCAACGGATACTCAGTCACAGTATCCCATGGGAATCTCTCCTTTCTGACCAAGTTCTTTGAGATGAATGTATATGTTAAGGAGGTCTTCCCCCTCTCTTTCTGTCTTAATTATATCCTAAAGATTACAGTTATGCAAGCGTTTACATTCTATTTTTATATAATGAAAATACTTGTTTTAGAAAACTCTTTTGACTATAATGGGCTTAGTTATATGACTGACGGAAGTGGAATTGACCACAGGGAGTATAATAAATCAAATGAAGAAGCCGACCGTCTGGGCAAAGAAGCCTGGAGTACGTGTCGGCTTCTTTTTTTGGAGGAATCTATGAAAGAATTAGAATTAAAGTATGGCTGTAACCCTAATCAGAAACCTGCTAAGGTATTTATGGAAGAAGGAGAACTTCCTTTTACTGTCTTAAATGGAAAACCTGGTTATATCAATTTATTAGATGCTTTTAATAGCTGGCAGTTAGTGAAAGAATTAAAAGAAGCCACTCATATGAGCTGTGCGGCAAGTTTCAAGCATGTATCTCCTGCTGGTGTAGCTATTGGTACACCTTTAACTGAAGTAGAACGACAAATGTATTTTGTAAAGGAAAGTGCTGAAGTATTAAGTCCAATCGCTAATGCATATATTAAGGCAAGAGGCAGCGACCGTATGAGTTCATATGGTGATTTCTGTGCTCTTTCTGATGTATGTGATGAAGTGACTGCTAAGCTTATTAATCGTGAAGTCAGTGATGGTATTATTGCCCCTGGTTATACAAAAGAAGCTTTAGAAATACTTAAAAAGAAAAGAAGAGGCACTTATTGTGTATTACAGATGGATCCTAATTATGTACCTAATCCAGTAGAAATTAAACAGGTATTTGGTATTACTTTCCAACAGGGTAGAAATAATTGTGTCATTAATGAAGAGATGTTTAAGGATGTAGTATCTAAGAATAAAGATATTCCTGAACATGCATTACATGACTTAATCCTTTCTATGATTACATTAAAGTATACACAGTCTAATTCTGTATGTTATGTAAAGAATGGTCAGGCTATTGGTATTGGTGCTGGTCAGCAGTCTCGTATTCATTGTACAAGACTTGCTGGCAATAAGGCAGATGTATGGTTCTTACGTCAGCATCCTAAGGTATTAGGCTTACAGTTTGCGGATGGTTTAAAACGTGCTGAAAAGGATAATACAATTGATGCTTATGTATCAGATGATTATGAAGATGTACTTGGTGATGATGTATGGCAGAACTATTTTAAGGTAAAGCCAGAAGTATTTACTAGAGAAGAAAAGAAAGAATGGTTAAAGAAGAATACAGATGTCGTACTAGGTAGTGATGCATTCTTCCCATTTGGAGATAATATTGAACGTGCTCATAAGAGTGGTGTGAAATATGTAGGTGAACCAGGTGGTTCTATTCGTGATGATCATGTGATTGATACATGTGATAAGTATGATATGGTCCTTGCATTTACTCATCAAAGATTATTCCATCATTAATACACTACTTTTATTAGAACTGTGTTATAATGCACTCTATGAAAATAAATGAGAATGTAGAAATTAAAGAACTCACTACAATGCGCCTAGGCGGTCTAGCGCGTTATGTGATTGAATTAGAGACCGTAGAAGATGTAGAAAAAGCTTACTTATTTGCGAAAGAACGTCAATTACCTGTATTTATTCTAGGTACAGGAAGTAATGTGATTGGAAAAGATGAAGGTTTCAAGGGGGTTATTCTTTTAAACCGTATTAAGGGTATACGTTTTATTGATGAATTGACTATTGATGCAATGGGTGGAGAACTACTTGATGATTTAGTTGCTTTTACTACAGAAAAGAATTTATCTGGTATTGAAGCATTAAGTGCTATTCCTGGTACTGTTGGTGCTGCACCTGTACAAAATGTAGGTGCTTATGGTCAAGAAATAGAACAGGTATTAGAATCTGTTCTTGCATATGACTTAAAAGAAGAAAAGTATGTTACTATCAAGAAAGAAGATATGAATCTAGGTTATAGACAAAGCATCTTTAATCAGGGTAAGGATGCTGAACGTTATTTGATTGTCTCTATGAGAATTCATTTAAGTCATGATACACTTACTCCTCCTTTCTATACTTCTTTACAGAATTATGTAGAAGAGCATCAGATTACTGATTTTTCTCCTAAGTCTATTAGAGATATGGTGACTGAGATACGTTGGTCTAAGCTTCCTAAACCAGAAGAAATGGCAAGTTCTGGATCATTCTTTAAGAATGTTTACTTAGATGATCAAGAAGCCAAGCGTTTAAGAAGTATGAATGTGCCTGTATGGGAAGGTAACAAAGTCCCTTCTGGATGGTTAATAGACAATGCCGGATTAAAGGGTAAATCATTTTATGGTATGCGTGTATCAGAAAAAGCTGCACTGATCTTAATTAATGAAAATGCTAAAAGCTATGCACATTTAAAACAGGCAAGAGAAGAAATTGTTTCTATTATTAAAGAGAAATATGGTTTAACTTTAAAACAGGAACCTGTAGAACTGGAATAAGTTTTATTCCAGTTTTTTTGTGTTCTTTCTTATGATATAATTAGTTAGATTAGGAGGAATTGCTATGTTATTTATCACTGACAATGAATTTGAACGTGTTGTATCTAGGGCACGTAACCGTGATATTGCACGAGAATATTATCGAAGAGATTATGTTGTGAATGTTTCTATTACTATAGATAATCGTGGTTATTATCATATTTCTGGTAAAGTTATGATTAATGGTAATATCTATCTTCCACGTGTTCTTGTGAATCCCAATTCTAAAATAGTTTCAACAGACTGTAATTGTATATATGCTGATGAATATACAGCCTGTGGACATATAGGAGCCCTTATTTTAAAGGTTCAGGAGTTATCTCCAAATACTTTCCCTTATCGTTATGCTGTTGATTTAGAGAAACGTGCAAGAGAAGAAAAGAAGAGTGCAATGAGAGAACGTCTTTTATGGGAACAGCAAATGGCTGAATTTAGACGAATGGAAAGAGAAAAGGAAACCAATGCACTTACTGATTATATTAAGAATCAATTAGTCAATCAGTTTACACCAGTAGATTCTACACCAGTTCATTTAAAATTGCTTCGTGCAGATGGATGGAATTTTAATATCACATTCAAGGTAGGACGTAATAGAGATTATATTGTAAAGAGTATTCCTAACTTTATGACACAGATGCAGAATAATGAATATCATGCCTATGGGAAGACTTTATCTTTTGTACATAACCCTGATATTCTAGATGAACATTCAAAGAAGATTTACCAATTTATTCTAAGATTCTATCATTCACATTTAGCTAATAATAATACATTATTCATTGATAATGAGAATATAGATGCTTTTTGGGAGTTGCTTACAACTATTCCTGCATCTTTACATAATTTTAAATGCATAGAGGGTGAATTACATCCTATGGTATCAGTGACTAAGGATAAGCATGATACTATTCTAGAATTAGAAACAAATGTAGCCCCTTATTTTACTGGTAAGAATTGCTTATATCAATATACGCCTTCTGAATTTTCTATAACACGTTATCCTTTTGATAAACAGGGTGTTACTGTTGAGTTATTAAAACGTTTTGATACATTCCAGCGTCTTTATGTAGCCCATGAACAGTTAGAGAACTTCACTCGTTATATTATTTCTCCTACTAAGAAATATATTGAGTATGTAGGTTTAGAGGATAGTATCAAAGAAGAATCACATCTAGAGATCTATGCAGATGTAGATGAGGATGAATATGCTTTAGTTAGCTTAATAGGAACATATGAGGATGGAAAACATGATCTTCTTAAAGAAGATGTACCTCATTCTTTAAAGGCAGATCTTATTATTGGTTTCTTAGAGAAATATAATCCTGATGATATGTCAGGACCTATGCGTTTTGATACACATCGTGATGAAACAATAGATATGATTCATGATGGTTTAGGCCATCTTAATAAGATGACAGATGTCTATGTATCTGATTCTTTACAAGCTATTGGTTCTAAAAAGTCTATGAACTTATCTGTTGGTATTAAAGTTTCTCATAATTTATTAGAAATGGATTTAGATTCTTTAGATGTACCTAAAGAAGAATTAGCTGATATTATTGCGAGTCATAAGAAAAAGAAACGTTATCATCGTTTAAAGAATGGGCAGCTATTATATATTGATACACATGAATTAGATGAGTTAGGCAATATGATGGATCAGTATCATATTCTACCTAAAGATATTTCTGAAGATGGTACTATTGATTTAAATCTTAATAGAGCTTGTCAGATGGACTTAGCAACACAGGATTTCCAATATGTACAGGTCAATCGTGAAGAATCATTTAAAGATGTATTAGACCATCTAAAGAACTATACCCATCATAAACATAAATTAAATGAACGTTATGATGCGATTTTAAGAGATTATCAGAAAGAAGGTTTCCAATGGCTTTCTACTATGAATGATCTTCATTTTGGTGGTATTCTTGCAGATGATATGGGTTTAGGTAAAACTATCCAGATTATGAGTTTATTAGAAAGTAATGAACATCATTTTTCTATTATTATTTGTCCTGCTTCATTGATTCTTAACTGGTTGGATGAGTTTAATAAGTTCTCTTCTCATTTAAAGGTGACTTGTGTCATGGGAAGTGCTAAGGAACGTAAAGAGATTATCAAGAGTTATAAGCAGTTTGACGTAATGATTACTTCTTATGATTATATTCGTAAGGATTATGAACAGTATAAAGATATTGTATTTGATTTTATTGTCTTAGATGAAGCACAGTATATTAAGAATCAGAAGACTAAGAATGCGATTGCAGTTAAATCATTAGAAGGTAAACAGCGTTATGCATTAACAGGTACACCTATTGAAAACTCACTTGCTGAATTATGGTCCATCTTTGATTTCTTAAATAAAGACTATTTATATAACTATCGTTATTTTAAATCTAATTATGAAGCACCTATTGTTAAGGATCATGATGAAGATGTACAGGCACAATTACAGAAAATGATTTCACCTTTTGTATTAAGACGTACAAAGAATGAAGTATTAAAAGATTTACCTGATAAGATTGAAAATACTGTACTTGTAGACTTCAGTGAAGATGAAAAGAAGCTTTATTTAGCACATTTAGCACAAGCAAATCAATTATTAAAGACTTTAGATGGTTCTAAGGACCGTATTCAGATTCTTGCGATGTTAACTAAATTAAGACAGATCTGTTGTGAACCTCGTATTGTCTTTGATGATGTAAAACATATGTCTTCTAAGATGGAAGCATGCTTAAATATTATTCAGACATATAAAGACAATAACAAAAAGATTATTGTCTTCTCATCATTTAAGAGCTTACTCAATCTTCTTGCGAAAGAATTAGATAAGAATAAGACTTCTTATTATATGTTAACAGGTGATACTGATAAAGCGGATCGTAAAGGTCTCGTAGATGCTTATCAGAATGATGATACAACAGTATTCTTAATTAGTTTAAAAGCTGGTGGTACTGGTTTAAACTTAACTGCTGCAGAAGGTGTTATTCACTTTGACCCTTGGTGGAATATGTCTGCACAAAACCAAGCAACAGACAGAGCATATCGTATTGGTCAGAAGAATAAAGTATTTGTATATAAGCTTATTATGGCTGATTCTATTGAAGAAAAGATTCAGACATTACAGGCAGCTAAGAAGGATTTAGCTGATCGTTTTGTGGAAGGTAATAGTGGTTCTATTACGACTATGAGTGGCGAAGAAATCATGAGTCTATTTAGCGAGGATTAATTATGAAGAAGATGACTATGGCCGATATTGCAAAGGTTGCAGGTGTCTCTAAGACAACTGTTTCTAGATATTTCAATGATGGCTATGTAAAAGAAGAAACACGTCAGAAAATAGAAAAGATTGTGAAAGAGTATGACTATGAACCCAATGTCCTTGCGGCTAATTTAAAAGCGAATAAGACACGTACTGTAGGAATCATATGCCCTACTCTCACTTCTTATGCTTCTAGTCGTATGATGATGAATATTGACCAGTTCTTAAAGAAACATCGTTATACAACTATCATCATTAATACGAATCATGATGAACATGATGAGATTAAATCTATCACTAAACTCATGCAATTAAAGGTAGATGGTATTGTCTTACTGGCTACATCTATCACAATGGCACATCGAGATGTTGCCTCTAAGAGTTCTATTCCTATTGTATTTATGGCTCAGGCCTATGATGATGGTGTGAGTGTCATCAATAATGACTATGAAGCAGGTTATACAATTGGTGATTATATTTACTCTAATGGGCATAGAAATATACTTTATGTAGGTGTAAGTAGAAAAGACGTAGCTGTAGGTGTCATTCGTAGACAAGGTGTCTATGATGGATTACAGGATGTTCATCCTCATTTCTTAGAAACAGACTTCTCTGTAGAAAAGACAATGGATAAACTGAACGATTATTTAAAGCATCATACACCTCCTACCGCAATTATTTGTGCAACAGATACAATTGCGATGGGATGTATGAAGGTTCTAAAGGATCATGGATTACGTATTCCTGAAGATGTTTCAGTCACTGGTTTTGGTGGTTATTGGACTTCTTCAGTCATATCCCCTTCCCTTACTACTATTAAGTTCCATTATGCTTATGCAGGTCAGATAACAGGACAGATTATTCTAGATATGATAGAAGAAAAAGAAGTAGAACGTGCTACTCTTATTGACTATACATTTATAGAAGGAGAAAGCGTCAGAAGTATCTGATGCTTTTTTATATATTTTATGGAATCGGTAACATATTTTTGTTGACAAGGGCTTACATTTGTTTTATGATACAGGTATGGAATCGGTAACATACCGATGGAGGAGGAATTTATATGGACTACAATAAAGTCGCAAAAGAAGTCATCTCCCATGTTGGAGGACCTAAGAACATTAAAAAAGCGTTCCATTGTGCTACACGTTTAAGATTAATGTTGAAGGATCCATCATTGGCAGATGAAAAAGCATTAGAATCTGTAGATGGAGTAAAAGGTACATTCCTAGTACAAGAACAGTTCCAGATTATTTTTGGGAGTGGTACTGTAAACCTTGTCACTGATGAAGTATTAAAAGAATTAGGTATGGAATCTCAGGATAAAGCGGATGATGAGATTGAAGAAAAAAGAGGTAATCCTATCAGCCGTGCTGTAAAGACATTAAGTGATATCTTCGTACCTATCGTTCCAGCTATCGTCGCTGGTGGTTTATTAATGGGGCTTAATAACGTATTAACTGCCCAGGGATTATTCTTTGCGAATAAGAGCTTAATTGAAGCTTATCCAATGTTTAAAGATTTTGCCTCAATTATTAACTTATTCTCTAACGCTGCATTCACATTCCTACCAATTCTTGTAGGCTTTAGTGCTACTAAGAAGTTTGGTGGTAACCCATATCTTGGTGCTGTCATGGGTATGATCATGGTACACCCTGATTTATTAAACTGTTATAACCTTGGTAAAGTCGCTACTCCTTATTGGAACCTATTTGGTTTAAAGGTTGCAGCTGTTGGTTATCAGGGAACAGTACTTCCAATCTTATTCGTATCTTGGTTAATCGCTAAACTTGAAACTAAGCTACATAAGATTACACCTTCTTGGTTAGATAACCTCACTACACCATTATTATCAGTATTAATTACTGGATTTATCACATTCTTAGCTGTTGGTCCTGTATTAAGAGAAGCAGGTAACTTACTTGCTGATGGATTACAGTGGATCTATTTCTCATTAGGTCCTGTTGGTGGTGCCATCTTTGGTTTCTTATATGCACCAATCGTTATTACTGGTATGCACCAGAGCTTTATCGCAATTGAAACTCAGTTACTTGCAAGCGCTGCACATAGAACATTTATCTTCCCTATTGCTGCAATGAGTAACGTTGCACAAGGCGCTGCAGTACTCGCTGTATTCTTCTTATCAAAAGATCCAAAACAGAGATCATTATGTAGTGCATCTGGTATCTCTGCATTACTTGGTATTACTGAGCCAGCAATGTTTGGTGTTAACTTAAAACTTAAATATCCATTTATTGGTGCTATCTGTGGTTCAGCTGTAGGTTCAGCTTGGATTGGTGGTACTAAAACTCTTGCAAGTGCTGTAGGTACTGCAGGTCTTCCTGGTTTCATTTCTATTCCACCAGAAAGCTGGGGTAACTATGGTATTGGTATGGCATTATCAATTGTTGTGGCATTTGTAGTAACTTGTATTTTACATAAGAGAAATGAAGAAGGTGAAGAAAGCTTAGTTGCACCTATGAAAGGTGAAGTAGCTCCTATTACTGAATGTCCTGATCCAACATTTGCATCAAAGGCAATGGGTGATGGTTTCGTTGTATTCCCAGAAGATGGTAAGTTCTATGCACCTGCAAGTGGTGAAATCACTATGACTTTCCCTACTAAACATGCATTTGGTTTAATGACAAGTAATGGTACAGAAATTCTTGTACATATTGGTTTAGATACTGTTGAATTAAATGGTGAACCTTTCACTATGCACGTAGAAAAAGGTGATAAGATCAAAAAAGGTCAGTTACTTGTAGAAGTTGATTTAAAGGCTATTGAAGAGGCTGGTAAGAAAACTGCGACTGCAATAGTTATTACTAACAGCAAGACTGTAAACTTAGTGAAGACTGGTGCTGTAGATGCAAAGACAGTTGTTGCCAAAACAGCTAACCCAGTTGTAGAAACTAAGGCTGCATAAGGAGGAGTATATGAAGGAAATGTATAAACTAAAGTATCATCTAGAACCAGCTTCTGGATGGATGAATGATCCAAATGGACTTGTTGAAAAAGATGGAACATATCATATCTATTATCAATATGCATATGAACCTGAAAATGGATTAAAGTATTGGAAACAATTTACTACAAAAGATTTCCTTCACTACAAGGATGAGGGCTTTGCCCTCTCTCCTGATCATCCTCATGATAAGAGTGGTGTATATTCTGGATGCTGTTTCAATGATCATGGATTATTACGTTATTTCTATACAGGTAATGTAAAGCTTCCTGGTGATTATGATTATATTAATGCAGGAAGAGAACATAATGTAATGACGGTAGATTCACTAGATGGTCTTGTATTAGAACATAAGGAAGTACTTCTTTACAACAAGGATTATCCTAGTAATATGTCATGTCATGTAAGAGATCCTTATGTTTATGAAAATGATGGTATGTATTATATGGTTCTAGGTGCTAGAACTCTTGATTCACATGGTTGTGTGATGTTATATGCATCAAAGGACTTAAAAAAATGGAACTATATAAAAACGGTAAACTATCATAAACCATTTGGTTATATGTGGGAATGTCCTAACTATTTAAGTTTTAAGAATAAGAAGTTCTTATTCTGCTGCCCTCAGGGACTTGAAAGTCATGATTATGATTATGAAGCTATTTACCAGAATGGTTACTTCCCTCTTTCTACAGATTTAGAAAAAGATTGTGAGTTAGAAGACTTTGTAGAATTTGATCATGGATTTGATATCTATGCACAGCAGTTTTTCAAAGATAAAAAAGGACGTATAGTCATGGCAGGATGGATGGGGCTTCCTGATATTGATTATACAAATCCTACTGTAGAAGAAGGACATCAACATGCCTTCACTCTCTTTAGAGAGATTACTGAGCATGAAGGCAGACTATATCAGTACCCTCTTGAAGAATATAAGTCTTTAAGAGAAGATAAGAAAGAAGTACATGGTACATCTCTAGAAATGAATACGTCTTGTTTTGAATGTCATTTGCCTAAACTCCCTAAATCGTTCAGACTTCATTTAAGAGGTGTAGATATGTATTATGAAGATGGATTGTTCACTATCAATATGAACAAGAGCGGTTCAGGTCGTGGTGAGAAACATATCAAGATTTCTGAATTAGATAATATGACTATTTTCAGCGATACATCTTCTTTAGAGTTATTCTTCAATGATGGTGCTTATGCATTAACTACTCGTATCTATGAAAACTCAGATACTGTAGAAATCACAAGTAGTGTAGAAATGAATATGACTGCCTATTCATTAAAACCTATAATCGTAGAACCTGTTAAATAGCAGGTTCTTTTCTTTTTAGCACTTTATTAAAGAAAGTGCTAATTTTTAGCACTCAGGTGTTGACATTGCTAAAAGAGTGACTATAATAGTAGTTGTAATCGATAGAGAGGTTACTAAGAATAGAAAAAACGTTGAGAGAGGCGAACAAATATGAGATATTATCCAAGCTTTAATGATGTGTTTGATGATTTATTTGATACAGGAGCAAGTAGTCCTACAAAGGCGAATACAATGTTATGTGATATTCGTGAAACAGAAACTACTTATGTAATGAATATCGCTCTTCCTGGATATAAGAAAGAAGATATTACTTTGGAACTTAAGGAAGGCAACTTAAAAGTATCTGTAGCTGCTAAAAAAGAAGAAACAGCTGGACGTATTGTAAGACGTGAAAGATATAGTGGTAACTGTTCTAGAAGCTTCTATGTAGGTAAAGGACTTACTGAAGAAGATATCAAAGCTAAGTTTGATAATGGTGAATTAATAGTTTCAGTTCCTAAGGAAGCTCCAAAGAGAGTTGAAAAGAAATCAATTACAATTTACTAATAACACGAGATCAATGATCCCATGTTTAAATTTGATAAAGGAGATGTTATTTATGAAATTTTTACCTGGTTTCTATGATTTATTTGATGATTGGATGGCTCCAACAACCAATGCAATGCAGTGCGATATTAAGGAAGTAGACAATAACTATGAAATGAATATTGCCCTTCCAGGATACAAGAAAGAAGATATTTCTCTAGACTTGACTGATGGTTATTTAACAGTTTCTGCAAATACTAATCAGGATAAGGAAGAGAAAGATAAGAACGGCAAAGTCATCAGAAGTGAACGTTATACAGGAAGCTGTTCAAGAAAGTTCTATGTTGGTGAGGGGTATAAAGAAGAAGACTTCACCGCTAAGTTCGAGAATGGTGAATTAATGATTACTTTCCCTAAGACTGAACCTGAAAAGATTGAAGAAAAGAAACCTATCATGATTGAATAGTTGATAACACGAGACGAAGAATCCAATGTTTAAATTTAATAAAGGAGATGTTATTTATGAGATTTTTACCTGGTTTCTATGATGTGTTTGATGATATGTTTGATGATGGATGGATGAGTCCATCAACTAATGCAATGCAGTGTGATATTAAGGAAGTAGACAATAACTATGAAATGAATATTGCTCTTCCAGGATATAAGAAAGAAGATATTTCTCTAGACTTGACTGATGGTTATTTAACAGTTTCTGCAAATACTAATCAGGATAAGGAAGA
>ERZ869979.208-NODE-208-length-17768-cov-4.573229_pt1 | contig 17768 bp, 24 predicted proteins | sample MGYA00521269_ERZ869979 | MGnify/ENA primary metagenome ERZ869979 (study PRJEB32232, sample SAMN07284974) | human gut metagenome | biome: human-associated habitat; material: feces | host: Homo sapiens | place: Tanzania | collected 2014-04-05 ... | reverse complement strand
TCTGTGTGAGGATCTGAGGTACCGGGGCGGACTGTGTGGGGGCTGATGATGCAGGAAAGACTGTAAGAGCGTGAGGACTTAATGATGATACGGGGCGACTGCGAGCCGCTTTTTTATGCCTTATGGTGAGGAAAAAATGAAGGGTTTAGGAATATTTAAGACGTAAAAACATTCCAAATAATAAATATTTGGTATATTTGCAACCGATAACGAGGGCGATGCGCTTAGATGATGCGTGGCTCCTGATGTGGAACTTTAAACGATAAGAAATGGCAAAAGTAGTACACGTCCACCTGTTGGTGGGCAAGCATGAAGGACGGAAAGACTTCTATTTCAGTTCCATCTCGGCCGTATATACCGTGTTGACGGCTGAAGAGGTGGGTGCAACCAAGGGATATCTGCTCCACGCAGGGCTTGGGGGAAACGGGACGGTATGCACGAAACGCGCTATAATAAAGCAATCTACGCTTATTTCGGGTGGTCGAATGGGTGATGTATCAGCTGAGGAAGAATGAGGGCTTAGAACTCAATTTTCGGGGCATTCGGACGGTGTTCGAACGATGTTATAAGCCGGGGGTGATTTTGGGGTTATTTTTGGGATTATTTTGGGTTGTTCGGGGAGCTTTACGGCTCCCTTTTTTTGTGCCCGAAATGGTCGATTTTGGGTAAGGGTTACACTAAGGGTTACAGTTAAGGGTTACACTTTCGAGAATTAAGGGTTACAAAAGTGGGTAAAATGGCATACCGATAGCTGGGGTAGGAAAACTACCACTTTTGCCGCTTTATCTGTAGGAAACATACCCTTTTCAGACCTCGACTTTTGGCTCTTACACCTTATTATATATAGTATATAGGGGCTTTTTGGCCTATTTTCGTGCCTTTCAGGGGGAGGGGGAACACCTGAGGGGTACTTTTCGAGGGGAAGAGGAACACCCGAGGGCACTTTTGTCCTGAAGGTGGGCATGGGTGGATTACTCCAGGCGGATGATGCCCCTAACGAGGGCGATGGCGTGGAGGTATGATTTCTCCAGTTCGAACGGTGGGTACTTGGTGTTATCGGAGACGATGCAGATATGATCATCATCCTTGCCCGGCAGTACTCGCTTGATGATGGCTCCCTGATTGGTGTCGAGAACATAGGTCTTGTTCCATTGGAAGAAGACGTCGTTCATCGGTATCTTCTGACAAGCCACGAGGTCGCCAGAGTAGTATGTAGGCTGCATGGAGTCTCCTTTTACCCGGATAAGGAAGTCGGCGCCCTTGAAGTCTGGTATGAAATAGTGCTCGCATTCGTACTCCATGAAGGAGATATCGGAAGTGAATGCGCCCGCCATGGCGCTGGTAGGTATGAGCGGAATTCCCTCAATACTTCCCTCCGGTAGTTTTTGGATCCGAGAAGAACATTCGCTATTTTTCTCTGATTTTCTCTGCTTTTCTCCATTTTTCTCCGTTTTTCTCTCCTTTTCGTCAGGGCATGGTGCTTCATGGGCGCTGGAAGTACTCGTCTTGAGCATTGGTCCTTTGCCTGTTAAGAGCCAATCTGCAGAAACATGTTCGCACTTTGAGTATATCAGCTCAATATCAAAGGTACTGCGAGAATCCCAGGTGTTAATCGTTTGGGGCTTAACACCTAGCATTTTCGCAAATTGCGACTTATTACCACCTGTATAATGGGCAATTAATGCCTCTAAAATGCCTTTTTTATCCATATTGCGATATTATTTTATTCAAAATGCGAAAATAATTCCCAAAAAATTTGGTAGTTATTCGCAAATTGCTTATCTTTGCACCGTGTTTAAGATAAACACCGCGCCAAAGATACTAAAAAAGCGCGAGCTGGGCAAATTTATAAACTTAAAAAACAATAATGATGGAAAATGTAGAGAAGGCCTTCAACGGTCTTGGTAGAACAAAGAAAGTGGAGTTTATCTCCAAGAACATCGAGCTTGCATCATCAAGCGCAGTTGCTGAATATGTGAAGGGATATCTCTTCGATGTGCTCAAAGATGTGGATGATGATGAGTATGTAGCGACTTATCTTCGAGGTAAGGGCTATAAGGTTGAGAAGAAATAGAGTGTTTAACAAGTGGAGGAGAATGATGGGTTCTCCTCCTGAAAAAGAGATTAAGATCATGACAAGCAAGAGAACATCAAAACGCATGAAGCGTTTGCTCGAGAACATCGCACAGGCAGAAGGGGTTGATAATACTCTTCCTGATACAGAAAAACTGAAGATGTTTCTTGATGGCAGAATAAACGTGAAGGACATCGAGACAGGCGAGCTGCTTAACCCGTATCTTTTCGAATGGGCACGCAAGATAGATGGTAAGTATTACGATAAATTCCCAGTCTATCAGGTTATTTACACGAATGGTGTTCTTCGACGTAAGTATCTCCCATATAATACGCAATGTAGTCGCCAATAATATCGAAGAGGTGATAGATGGCAAGAATCTTTTGCTGACCTGCTGGTATAGAGATTGTGATGCGGGCTTTGTAGGGAGCTTTGCTGATTATTTCGATTTTCGGCTTGCATCCTCCAAAGGATTCAGACAGAGTACTGATGATATTAACCGCAGGCTTGATCTCATCTAAGAAGGACTCTTCTGAGAAGAACTTTGCATTCGGTGCAATTTTGTAAATAGCAGTATATGTAGCCATAATTAATATAATTTATAAGTGAAACATGTATTTGATTGCAAAGATAAGGATTTTGAGCGAAAAATACTTAATGTTTGCCATAAGTTTAGTTTTCAAAGGGTAGAAAGAATCAGGATTAACAACGAGCCGGGCAACGTTTCCCGGCAACTTGGAGGTAGCTGGGATGCAGGGCGCACGGAGTGAGCGACAGGGATTAAAGGCACGGATAAGCTCACATGATAACTGCATGGTAAAATTTGGAAAGAAAGGCGGTTCGACTCCGCTTTCCTCCACCATTAGAAAAGGATTATAATATTGTTAGAATATGAAAAGAGCAATAGACGTAAGCACGAAGGTACGCGAAGGAATACGCAAGACCTTCAAGGTGTCGGACCAGTCGATATGGCTTGCCCTCACCTTCGACCCCAAGCGGGGAGAAAGCGACAAGGCGAAGCGCATCCGCCAGTACGCCAAGCTCAACGGCGGCGTGGAGATTGTGGTGGCTGAGAAGGATGACACCCTACTCTTCGACCACGAGGGAAGCTTCAGACAGTACTTCACCAACGGGGCGATACTGGAGTTCGACAAGAAGACCGGTAATGCTATCATCCATTACAATGGCAAGAAATTGGTATCTGTAGATGATGTCATGGTACGTGAGATGAATCAGATCCAGACTCTTGCAGGCGGCTTGAATCCAGGGAGATTTTCCAAAGAGGCATGTGTTCTGTGTTTGAAGGGATGCTATAATAACAGAGTTAAAATAGGAGGATAGAGCTATAAAGGTAAAAAAGTAAAAAGGTAAAAAGGTAAAAAGATCCTTCTTGCTGATTAATTATCATAAAAAGAAGATTATGGACATTACTTGGTATCTGATTACTGCCATCGTATGTCTCTCTGTAGGCATCTGTATGGGTAGAAACTGGGATTATTTCACCAGTGAAGAATAAAGAAAGGCTATAGTTATGGAATATTACGGCAATACACTTTGCATATCTGTGCCAGAACTTATCAAGACTGGCATCATGAGCAAGAGTTGTTATGACTCTGCCGTGAATCGCAAGAGATTGAACGTGGTACGTCGAGGCGGTGGCGCAAAAGGAAATACAGCTCTCGTTGAAGTTGATAGCCTACCTGTAAAGTATCGCCTTAAACTAGAAGCGGTTATTCCAAGCGGCAATATGCTTAGAATAAAAAAATGGCTTAAGGAAAACCTTTGCATAGACTCTAAAGCTTCTGAGTTCTTTTTCGATAAGGACCTGACAGTTGAAGCGAAGGCGAGATGCATAGCAAATGCGTCAATGCTGAGATGTTGTATAAAGCTTTATTATCATGGTATATATTGGCAGCCGTTAATGGGAGATAAGTTCGACTGGATATCTTTGGCAGATGCTGTAAAAGAGCTAAGAGCCGATTATGATCATAAGTTGCCGGCATCTCCTTTGAGACTTCGCGAAAAGATGAATTTGTTCGAAAGAAATGGCTATGCTTGTCTCGTAAGTGGCAAGTACGGAAATCAAAACGCAAAGAAATTATAGTTATGGAATATTACGGCAATACACTTTGCATATCTGCTCGTGAGCTTGTTGACGGTGACATAATGACAGCCTCGAACTACAAGCAGCTATCTGCCAGAAACCGCATCAACGTAGTGCGTAGTGGTAAGGGACAAGGACGTTATGCCCTGGTTGCCGTAGATAGCTTGCCTACCAAGTACCGCAAGGCGGTGGAGGAAGAATTCCCCGGTGGTCCCGAAGTAAGGCTGCGAGGATGGATTACTTCCAATTACGAGGTGGATCAGCACGCCATGTGCTACTTCCAGAGCAGACAGCAGACGGGCTTGGACCTATCGGCGGAGAAGATCCAGGAGTATGTGGTGAATGCTTCGGTACTCAATACCTGTATCAAGCTCTACGAACGAGCCTCCGCCTACCGCAAGCTGATGGGCGAACGCTACGATTGGGATATGATGGCCAAGACCATCAAGGTGCTGAAGGAAACCTATCATCATACCCTACCCGAATCGACACTGAGATTCCGGAAGAAGGTGAATGAGTATAAGATTGGTGGCTACGGCGTACTGATCAGTGGTAAGTTCGGCAATCAGAACACCCGAAAGGTGGATGTGAAGACCGAAAAATTAGTGCTTGGCCTGCAATGCCTTCCTAACAAGCCACTCAACTCACAGGTGAAAGACCTGTATGATGCTTTCGTATGCGGCGAGCTCGATGTATATGATATTCAGACGGGCGAGCTGTTCAATCCGGACGACTTCTGTGACAAGGACGGGAACCCGAAGAGTTTGAGCGACAGTACCATCCGCAACATCCTGAACAAGCCGAAGAACAGGCTTATCTGGGATAAGAGCCAGCTGAGCTGGAGCACCTTCATGCACGAGAGTATGCCTCACATGCACCGCCATGCCGGAGAATACTCGCTGAGCCAGATCACCATGGATGACGTGGATCTGACCCGCAAGCTGAAGGATACGAAACTGAGGGTGAAAGCCTACTATGCCTACGACTCTGTGAGCCAGTGCGTGTTAGGTGCCAGCTATTCCAGGGACAAGGACCAGAACTTAGTGAAGGAATGCTTCCGGGACATGTTCCGCCTGATAGCCAAGCACGGCTGGGGAATACCTGCTGGTATAGAGGTGGAGAACCACCTGATGTCGGAATATAAGTACACCCTGCTGCAGGAAGGAACGGTGTTCAGCTATGTGCGCTACTGTGCGCCACTGAACTCACAGGAAAAGCAAGCGGAAAACCTCAACGGAGCCAAGAAGCGGCGCATCATCCACCGCAACCACGTAGGTATCGGCCGATTCTACGGCAAGTGGAAATACAGAGTAGAGTCGAAGAAGATAAGCGATGCGGGCAATGATACTTGGGAAGACAAGCAGTATTTCACCTTTGATGAGCTCGTGGCAGACGACCGCCGCGACAACTACGAGTGGAACCACACGCTGCACCCTAACCAGAAGAAATACCCCGGCATGACCCGATGGGACGTGCTGCTGGAGAATATCAACCCGAACCTGCGCCCATTCGATGCCATTACCCTTGCCCGATATATCGGCGAGAAGGTGGAGACCTCGGTAAGGCGCAACTCCACGGTAAGAGTAGCCTACGCAGACTGGTGGCTGAGCAAGCCTGAAGTATTGGAGCGCCTTGCGCCTAACAACTACAAGGTGACCGCCTACTATCTGCCAGATGAGGACGGAAAGCCACAGGATGTGTTCATCTTCCAGGGCGACCGATACATCGACCAGGTGGAGAAGGTAGAAACCTACAACCGAGTGATGGCAGAACAGACCGAGGAAGACAAGAGGAAGTTCTATCATCAGCAGAAGAAGGTAAGGGAATTCAATACCTACGTAGATAACAACATGGTTCCTGCTCTCGGAACGATGGAGGCAGAAAGGGACATCGGCAAGACCGACAGCCAGACAGACGAACCGGAAGAGATAAAGGAACTTACCGCAGATATGCCAGACACGGAACCGATGGACGTCTTTACGGACGACGAAACCGAGGAAGATATCCTGCAGCGTGCAATTGACATGATATAAACTTCAAAAACTTATGGCAATGATAACAACAGAACAGAAAAAGAAGATTTTGGCGGCGATGGCCCAAGACCGTGTCCGCTTCGACAGTGACAGTAAGCACGCCAAGGTGCTCGGTTTGGCCACCTCAGTCTATTCCATGGTAAAGCAGGGACAGACAGACCGAACCATCAGCGACGGCAACTGGATACGCTTGGCCAGACGCTTAGGCGTAAGTCTGCGCCACGAGATAGAATGGAAGACGGGCAAGACCGACACCTTCCTCATCGTGACGAAGCAGTTGGAGACCGCACAGAGCTCTGCCCTCTCGATGATCCTCTGCGACGAGCCTAATATCGGCAAGACCTACACCGCCAAGTATTACGTACAGAACCACAAGAACGCCGCCTATATAGACTGCTCGCAGGTGAAGACCAAGCGCCGCCTGATACGCAAGATAGCGGCAGAGTTCGGACTTGACAGCAAGGGAACCTACGGAGACGTATATGAAGACCTCACCTACTACCTCCGCTCCATCGACTCACCGCTTATTATCCTCGACGAGGCAGGCGACCTGCAGTATGAGGCATTCCTGGAACTGAAGGCGCTCTGGAACGCCACCGAGCACTGCTGCGGCTGGTATATGATGGGAGCCGACGGACTGAAGGAGAAGATCAACCGCAGCATCGACTGCAAGAAGGTGGGATATACCGAGATGCTGAGCCGTTACGGTGGTCGATACTGTAAGGTGACACCCGACGACGGCAAGGAGCGCGAGAAGTTCCTGATGAAACAGGCAGCCATCGTGGCCAAGGTGAATGCCCCGGATGGATATGACGTTGCCACCATCGTGAGACAGACCCGAGGCGGATTGAGACGAGTCTATACCGAGATAGAGAAACTGAAACTTAATGAGAAATGAGAAATGAGAAATGTTAAATGGTAGGACATGGCAAAACGAGCATACAGTCCCAGGGAGATACTGAAGATGACTTATAAGCCGATACCCTGGGACGGAGAATGGGAGCGGTGCTTCGGGCAGCCGGATATGTATGATACCTGGTTTATCTCCGGTCCTTCGGCAGGTGGAAAGAGCAGCTTCGTGATGCAGCTCGCCAAGAAGCTTTGCGAATACGGCATAGTGCTCTACTGCTCTTATGAGGAGAAAGTGAGCATGAGTTTCAAGGAACGCATCGAGCGGTTTCACATGGAAGAAGAGCAAGGCAGGTTTAGAGTCTGCACGGATTCAGATATCGACAACCTGAAAAGAATGCTCAAGCAGCGCAAGGGTCCGAAGTTCATCATCGTGGACTCCTTCCAGCTCTCGCACTGGGAATACGCACGGGTGGAAGCCTTGGTGGACGAGTTTCCCCGAAAGAGTTTCATCTTCATCTCTCAGGAGGCAAAGAGTCAGCCATTAGGCAAGCCTGCAGTCAGGCTGAAGTTTATGGCAGGTGTGAAGGTGAGAGTAGTCGGATATGAGGCAGTATGCCAGGGGCGATATATCGGAGAAGCCGGTGCCACCTTCAAGGTGTGGGAAGACGGACTGATACAAGCATCTAATAATATTTGAGATTATGGAAGAGGTAGTAAACGAAATCATGGAATACATCAGGAAGAAGACGGAAGACTTCACTTACCTGGACCAGTCGCAGATCTACGAGGAAATAGCGGGCAAGGTGTCCGATATGAATGCAGATGCGATGAAAAACGAATACCTGAACAGTATGGACTATATACTCGACGGGATTTGATTTAAAGGTAAAAAAGTAAAAAGGTAAAAAGGTAAAAAGAGCATTCTTGCTTTTTGAAGGTAAAAAAGTAAAAAGGTAAAAAAGTAAAAAGGTAAAAAAGTAAAGACAAGGCAGCACTAAAGCTGCGACAAAATTATAAACTAATAATAATACTTGTAATTATGAAGAAATTGATTTTTGCCGTTAAGGCATGGTGGAAGAAAGTCTCGGAAGAGGCTCACCGCCAGAAGGTGCTCAAGCATGAGCGAAACATCAAGCGCGAGGCACTCAGCCGCTTGCAGGCGAGAGAATTCGAGGGCGATATATACCTCTGTTTCGATAACGTGCCGATTATTCAGGAGGTGGACCTGGTTAGCAACTTGGGCAGTGCTCTTACGGATGCCCGTGAGCACTACTTGGAGTATCGCCTTCTGAACGACGGAATGATAACTGCCCAATCTTAGCGGTAAACGGTTTCGTAGATGTAAGAACAGCGTTAAAACGGCTTTCGAATGATATACGTAGTACAATATAAAGGGAAATACGGATGGCAGGATCAGTTAAGAACTACAGGCGTTTTTATGCCGCCTTCAAGAAAGTACCGCACTATGGAGATGAGGAAGAGCAGAAAGAATCCCTCGTCTCAACGTACACGAAGGGTCGCACCTCACATCTTCGCGAGATGACGACGAGAGAATATACCGACATGTGCAAGGCTCTCGAGAACATGTGCGGGTATGGAGATCAGCGCAAGCGGCACCGCTCCATCTGTCTGCATCTGATGCAGGAGTTAGGGGTCAACACCGGAGACTGGCAGCGCATCAACGATTTCTGCTCTCATCCGAGAATATGCGGCAAGGTGTTTGCCCAGTTGGATATCTCCGACCTCGAAGCTCTCGAGCGCAAACTGAGAGCCATCAAGCGCAAGGGAGGACTTGGGAAGGAAGAAGAAAGAGTGAAGAGCAGAGAATCCTCTGGAAGTAAAGAACAAAATATTAATCAATCACAAGTAATACTATTAGGTTATGGAAAAGAACGAAAAAGTCAGCCCAGCTGAAGGCAATACTCAGCAGGGACAGTTTGATATCTCATCATTGAGTGACGAACAGAAAGAGGCGCTCCGCCAGCAACTCAACGCAGAGGCTAAGGATGAGCGTATCGGCAAGCGTGATGCCTACGAGGGTCTGCGAGCCGATTTTATGCACCGTGTGGAGGAAAATCTTATCACGGTGATGTCAGATACCAAGAGCTTCAAACAATGGCTTGAGCGCGAAGTAGAGGCGTTTACGGCCATCATGAGACAGTATGGACAGGTGAAGAATGACGACCAGCGCAATTACACCATTACGGACGGAAACTTCCGACTCCTGGTAAGCTGCAATAAGGTGAAGGGTTTCGATGAGCGTGCTGACCTTGCAGCCGAGCGCCTTGTCACCTTCCTGAAGGAGTACATGCAGAGAAGCGAGAAGGGACAGAACGACCCGATGTACCAGTTGGCGATGACACTCCTAGAGCGCAACCAGTCTGGAGACCTCGACTATAAGAGTATCAGTAAACTCTACGAGTTGGAGGATAAATTCAACGACCAGGAATACGCCGAAATCATGGCGCTTTTCAAGGAGTCGAATGTGGTGCAGAAGAATGCCACCAATTACTACTTCTTCAAGCGTGATCCGAAGTTAGGCATCTGGCACAGGATGGAGCCAAGTTTCTGCCGCATCTTCATCGCACCGAAAAACGAGAAGGAAGCGACAGAGGAGGAAGGTTCTGAAGAAGAGTAGAAATAAAGAGACCATGTTATAACGTTTGTAAATAGAAGGAAGGGAAAGTTGTTTTGCGGAAATTTCATCAAAGGAACGGACTTAGCTACAAGAAACGGGTAGCTGAAATTAATGCGATATACGACGAATATGTCAAAATGGGCATATCCAATCGTGAAATCTGGAGGCGGTACATCTATCCGAAGTACGCCATCAGTGAGCGACAGCTATATAATGTGCTGAATGCGAGTGCCGACCCTCGTAACGAGATTCCTAAAGACGACGAACCCTTCCTGAAGTTTGAAGGATGGGAGTAGTGAGAAATTTCGCTTAATGAGAAATGAGAAATGAGAAATGAGTAGGACATGGCAGGAAATAATGATTTATCGGTAGTGATCAGACATATTCTGAGTGATATCAGGGTGGAGATCGGTGACGAGTTCGACAAGAACTTTGAGCGCCAGGGGTTCTTTACCAAGGCTTGGGCAAGACGGAAAAGTCCGATAAGAGGCGACGGGCATATTCTCGTAGCCTCGGGCGACCTGAGGAAGAGCGTTCAGAGCCGGAGCGATGCTACCTCTATCACGTTCTTCTCTTCCTCTCCCTATGCAGCCATACATAACGAAGGTGGAGAAATCAAGGTGACGGAGAAGATGAAGCGGTATTTTAGAGCCAAGTTCTATGAGTCGATGGGAATGGCTAAGAAACAGGGCGGTAAGCGTCGCACCTTGACTGATGGCGGCTTCTATGCTTGGACTTCTAACATGAATCTTAACCCTAACGCCGAGTTCTGGCGGGCGATGGCGCTGATGAAGGTGGGCAAGACCATCAAGATACCGAAACGTCAGTTCTTAGGCATGGCTCCGGAAGTCGAGAAGGAAGTGACAAAGATTATCGAGGATGAGCTTGAGAAATACTTCAATCATCTCGATCTGAAGAAATAGAAATCAATTAATACATCATAGATATGGATCCAAGAGAAAACTTATACAAGGATATTAAGAGGGCGATAGAAGACGGGGTGCCTGCCGTGCAGCATATAGACCTGTGGAATGAGAATGTCGCCTTTGCAGATGAGGAAAGTGAATGGAGTCGTCCTGCAGTATTCGTGGAGTTTGGTACAATCAGCTGGGACGTAGTGAAGGATACCGATTTCGGGAAGTGTGTGAGAGGAGCTGGAGACCTCAGGCTTCACTTGGTGACCGACTGGAACGATGAAGCCTACCACGCTTCCTTCGAGATAGGAGAAAGCATCTGGGAAGCCTTGCAGAATATAGAGACAAGGGCCGAGTATCAGGTGAGCTATCCTTATATGACAGACACCAATCACAGCCACATGGAACTGCTCGAGAATGTGGATGTCTTCAAGGTGAAGTATTTAAAAACGTGGTAAGATCATACGCTTATTTTTAGATATTATATTTCGATTGTTTTAAGTTAATAGGTTAATTTTATAAATTTTTGTATTTCATTATGTCGGATATGTGTGAAAACGAAGGGCTGCACCAAGCGTGGTGCAGCCCTTTTTCGTGTCTGTGAGGATTAGTGTAGTTCGTAGCTTCCATCAGAACCGGTGTCAGTACTATCGGAACCGTCGCCCTTATTCTCGGTGTTACCCTTGTCGTCTGGGTTCTCCTTGTTGTCCGGGTTTTCCTTGTTTCCAGGGTCAGGTGTATTGTCGGGATTGGTGTCGCCGTTCTGTGCCTTGGCTTTTCGCTTAGCCTCTGCCTGCTCGTTGCGGCTTGCCACGAAGTTGTAGGTAGCATCTTCCTTCAGGTTCTCGAAGAGCTTGCCAGGATTCCATACCACGTTTACCTTCTCCACACAGGTGTCGGGGTTGTAGTCTTTGGCGAGTTTTGTGCCCTTGCCGTGCAGGGTGACGTAGAATTCTCCGAGCTTGCCCAACTCTACCTTCTTTCCGGCAAGGAGCATTTCGCGCAGACACTTCACGGCTTTGCCGAGGATAGCTTCCACGTCTTCTGCATCGTATGTGCTGCCGTGGCTTGAGATGTGCTCGCTGAACTTGCTGAGTGTCATCTTCTCGGTGTACTGAGCCACACCGTAGGCTTTCTTTGGGTCCTGCTTCTTGGCAGGGTTGCCCATCATTGCAATACTGTAATTGATCATTTACTTTTTAAGATTAAAATGTGAATATAATGGTGATAGAACACCGTTAGAATATTGTTTTTGCATCCCTATAGGGACGAGGCTCCATCCCTAATAGGGACTGAGGCTGATCGGTAGTAGGGATGAAGGCTCGGCCTTAGTAGGGATTGGAATGGCATAATATTGTCGCCGTTTTGGCGTTATATATATCGTATAACTTAAAACATTTATAGATTATGTGTTATTTTATTATCGAAGGTACATTGGCGCAAGAGAGAGTTCAGTTGCGCAATATACGGCAAGATCTGGAGCGGCGACATCAAGCTTTAATACGCCATTTGACAACGTTAGATGCCACCATCCTTGGTATTTTAGCTGTTTTTCTTGATAAACAGCAAACGTCCCTTTTTCCTCTGTCTCCGACAGTTGTTGGTACGTCCTTACTATTCTTGTCTTTAGTTTCGGGGATATATTATATCTGTATGATCCATCGACAAGCTGTGAAAGTATATAGGCATCTTTGCGCAGAAGTTGAAGGAGTGTCTCATTCTCACCTCTCAGCCGCAGACAGCCCATTCGGCTCAGAATTTGCTGCCTTATTTTGCCCAATAAGTTTGTGCTTGGGGCTTCTATCCTTTTTGGTAGGAGTATTCTTGTAGGTATTTGCTTTTCCTTGCTCATATTCTTTAGATTTGCTACCAAGGAAACGGCAAAACAATGCCGTTTCCATTCGTTTTTTCTCTTTTCTTCTTCTTTTTTGCTCATATTCTTGCGAGTTTAAAAAGTTTATTGTATCTTTGCGGTGGAAATAGCTTCAACGTCCCAATGGTTCCTTCGACGAGCCGCGTGGATGTTTGGAGCTATTTCTTTTTAAAGGCATTGTAAAGAGTTTCTTTTTTATCTTTCCTTATCTCAGTCTTAAGCTGCCAAGTTTCTCCGCTGATTTCAATTTCGTATTCATTGTACCCGGTGACACCTCTATCCTTTTTCTTTTTGATATTTCTTATATCTATCTCGGATGTCATATCCTTTACTTCGCCAAGAGGGCTGAACCGAACGAATCGGAGGTTCTCCAAATGCTGTGCTATCCATTTCTGCGCAGCGACCTCTTCGGCGGTCCTGGCATGATCCAGTCCGAGGCGTAGCGTCTTTCTGGTCTGGAAGTAGTTGCCTGTTTGCAAGCTTTCAGATTTCTTTGTGAAGTTTTCTGAAGACTGGAGCAGTTCCTTCTTACTTACACACGCTTCCGATTTATCTCTATCCAGGGCGCAATTTTGTACGAATTTACATGCAGCACATATCTCGTTGTCGGGGAGACTTAAAGTCAGTTTTCCTTTCGCTACATCGCAGTCATTACACCGCCTGATGGTGTAGGGATTGTAGTCGGGCATAGTTTTGCCCTGCTTGCCACTGTTGAAGCGGAAGATGTTGTATCGTTCGCCGTTCATGGCTTCCTCGCCCCTACTCATGGCTTCAGTGTGCTCTGTGGCCGGATATTTCTGCTTGCGCACCTGTACCACGGTACAGCGGCAGTTCCATCCATTCGGCGGGTAATAGGTTTCCCAGAAAGAGTCGCTCATCGGGAGTGTTACCCCATCGAGGGCAGCATGTTCCGGGCGTACCTTGTCATCCTTGGCCGTGCGGTACTGCAGATAGTATCGGTCGCCATCCTCGCTGAACTGTTCCCACTTCGCAGCCATGGTGGCAGAAGCCTGTACGAAATTGTATTCAGCGTGCAGATAGTTGGCATTGTAAGTGTCGTTGATTTTCTGAACATCATTCAAAAAGCGTTCGAACGGCTTTTTATTGCCATTCTCATCAAGCATGGAAGGGAAAGCCTCGTTGAGCTCGTGAAACGTCTTGATGCCCGAGAAGATGTAGTTGGAGCGGGTAAGGCGCTCGCGCATCTTGTCGCTCATCTCTACCTTTTGGAAGCCAGCATCAAGGATGCCTGCATGGGTGGTGATGAAATCCTGTGCCTCATTGCTTGCCAGGATGTTGATGTCGAGCTGCGCCCCTTTCTGACGGAAGAGGCCCTTCATCATCTTATTGAACTTACCCGTGAGCCGCGACTTCATCTCCTGCCACTGCTTGTCGCCCATGAGCTGGATAGCGTCGGGCACGTCCATACCCTTCAGTATTTCCTTGTATCTCGAGTGTAGCCCCTCGTAAGCTTCGGGGCTCAGTCGAAAAAATTCTTCAGGTCCTTTTTGTTGTCCTTCGGATCTGCAGGTTCACTGCCAAAGAGTGAAGGCTGCTGGATACGTTCACCCACGGGCATATTGTATTTGTCGGCGAAGTACTTGCCGTCCACCTCGTATCGGTCGGATATCATCTTCTCGTATTCCATCTGCTGCTCCGGGGTGTAGCTTGGACTGTCATCCCATGCGAAGTGATAACCCTGCAGAGGAAAACCGTGGCTGATCATGCGAGGAATCAGCTGGTTATTGATGGTGTTGGCGAGCAACTTGGCATCGCTCTCCACTAAGTTTTCAAACACCTTCAGGTGGGTCTGGCTCTGCGAGAGGCTGCTACCGTCCTCGATGGTCATGGTCTGACCGATGATAAGTTTGGAGATTTCAGAGTTGGCACGATCCACACGCTTGTCGTAAACGTTGAATGCGTCGCTCTTGGCGCTTTCTACGATTTGGATTTCTGTGCCCGTAGGCAGTACGGCATAGCCAGCCTGACCCATGCGCGCCATCATGTCGCTGATGCGGTCTACCTCCTTCTGATCTCTGGAACTGGTGGTGGCAACGCGCAGTGGCATGCCGAAGATCTCGCTGAAGACGTCCCATGCCGCCAGTACGTTCTTCTTAGGTATGCAGTGGAGCGAAGCTTTGAGGTAGAGGCCGAGGTCGTCGGGTCTGCCCACCTCGATGAGGTTGCCGAACCATTCCGACTCGTGGTAGTCGATGCCCGTGGTCCAGTCCTGTCCGAGGTCGGTGATGACGCGGTGGTGCTCGGGTATGACGTACTTGCGATCCACCAGCGTCACACTGTTATAAGCGAGGCATCCGTCGCCATCGGTACCGAGGTCTCCGAGTTCGATGAGCGAATGACCCCAATAGGGAGTAGTAAGCACGAGGCGGCAGAACTCCACGAACCATTCCTGCTCGAGGAAGTGGTTGAGGTCGTCGTTGGGCGTGCCGTTCTTGTCCTCCAACTTGAAAGAGCGAGACATGACGAAGCCCTTTCGCTGGTCGATACAGCCAGAGAGGTGGGCATCTATCTCAGTATCGCGATAGATGTCGTAGAGCGCCTGGCGGTTGGGGCTTTCCACGCTGATGGCGAGCTGCCACGCACGTCGCCACTTCTGTATGTCGCCCTTGGTGAGTGCTTCGGTGGTACGCTGCAGTTTGGCAATGATGCTTTCCACCTGTCGGCGGTTGTTCTTGCCTACCAGTTCGATGTTACCATATTTAGTTCTCCAGAGCTGCGGTCGGCCGAGGAATGCTCTCCAGGCATCCTCTATGCGGTCTTTTGTTCTATTTATATTCATTTTCATTTAATGAGAAATTTTGTTTAATGAGAAATGAGAAATTTTACCAGCTGTGGTTGTCGGGGCCGTTGCCGTAGGCTAAGACTCCGCCTTGCGAGATGTCGCTGCCTGTTTCGTCTGTAGCGATGGGTAGGTCTGGCACTATCTTGCCCGCCTGTACGCCTTCGAGCCACTTGATGGCACGCTCGTAACGTTCCTTGCGGGTCTCGTAGCCCATACGGTTGGGAAGCGATGCAATCATGTTGTAGAGTGCAATATCGGCGGTGTACATGACTAACTGGCGGTTGCGGTCGTTGCCTTCTGTGGCAAAGATGCGGTCGGTGTCATACTTAGGGCGCAGATAACCGGCTACCTCTTCTTGTGCCTCCGCGATGGCGTTGCTGATGTTATCCGGGTCTGCACCCGTGATGGCCTTGAGCGAAGCTTCGCTGCTCACGACCTTAAAATCTTCCTGCGTGATGAAACTCATAATTTAATGAGAAATTAGAAATGAGAAATTAGAAATTGAGTTGGCGCTGTTACCATGAATTCTTTGGGGACATGCGCTTGACTATTCTCGGAACGAAGGCGGCTACTCTGCCCTGCTTCTGAAGGATATAGATGGCACCCTCGTCGGCATCGGGCGCATCATCGTGCGCGCGGCTGCCATGTTCGAGCGAGAGCGTCTGATCGATACCTACCTGCATATCCTCGGAGTCTCGGAGTGCTTCGTTGTAGAATACCACGCCACGCTCCCAGAGTGGAGCTACGGACTCGATACGCTGCAGTTTGTCGGGCTTTTTGCGGTTATCGGCCGTGATAGGTAGCTGGTAGCCACGCAGGTCGCCTTCTGCAGCAAACTCATCGAGGGCAGTATCCTGCATCAGGTTTGCCTCCATGTAGAACTGGATACTTGCGCCTTCTTCCAAGCTTCGCTCATAGAGGTTGTAGAGCCATCTCACCATGGCACCCGTGGTGTCCTGACGCACGAAGCAGTCGATGAGGTGCAGTTCCTTGCCGATACTTCCCCAGAGTCGGCACGCCTTGTAGTCGTTCTCAGTAGTCGATTTCCAGGATGGGTCGGTGTAGCAGACTAAGGCATCGTACTTCGAGAGCTTCGGCATACGCTTATACTTGATCCATTCGTGACGGAAGATGGTACCATCCTTGATAGGGTTGTGCATCATCTCCTTGTTCCAGTCTCGATAGCCCACGAATTCACGATAAGCATCCACCTCCTCGCGTGTCCACTTCTCCTGCCATGTAGGGTCTCCGTTCTTATCCACGGCATACACCTTGGAGAGGAATACGCCCTTGGTGTGGGCAATATTGAAGAGCACGGAGTTCTTGGAGATAAGGTTGCCCACCATGATGAAGCGGCCACGACCCACATCCAAGGATCCGAAGAGGGCTGACTTAACCCATGAGGTAAGTTCACGGACACGCTTCTCGTTCTTGCAGAGTTCATCATCATCGAGGTCGTCGATGACGATATAGTCAGGACGTGCCTCACGGTCGCGCAGACCACGAGGACTCTGACCACGGCCACAGGCGAGGAACTTGACCCCGCACTGTGCTTTGAACTCACCATCGGTCCAGTCGCCGCCAGAGGGTTTCTGTTCTCCGAAATCCGCTTTCAGGCGGTCGTTGTATTCCAGTTCTGCCTGGATATCACCTAAGAGGCGGCAGGCAGCATCCTCACTCTTGCCCACGATGACCATGAAGTTGATGAGCCTGAGAGGCTGAAACATGAGCCACAGGGGCAGGAAAACGTCCAGATGGGTACTCTTGGCGTGACCACGAGGCCACATGAATACCGCCTTCAGATTGGACGTTGACTTCACCTTGCGGGCTGCCTGATTGTGGAAAGGCGCATTGTGGATGGTGCGCAGCACCTTGCCGGTGGTCTTATCCTTGAGCTGCAGGAAGTGAGGAAAATAATATTCGCAGAAGGCAGCATAGTCCCTCTGCAGGGAAGCAATACGTTTCTTTCTGTCCGCCTTGCTTTCGGGAGCCATGAGCGAGGTGTCGGTAAGCGCTGCTATCTGCTTGCAATGTTCCCGCCATGCCTCGATGGCCTGTTTTTTCTCTGATAGTGTTGCCATCCTTCTTTGCTTTTATTATTATTGTTATACCTTAGAGTTCACAACTAAAGCCATTATTCATCTTGTCGGAAATAAAGAGATCCTGGTAATAGTTGAATGTCTTGAGAAGTTCGGGTGTGATGTTCGGGTCGGTCTGAGCACGGAACTGCATCCACTTGCTGAAGGCCATGAACACCTCGATGGCATCCACTACGTTGGCTTTCTTGTCGAGTTTCTGAATAACGGACGAGAGTTTGGCCAATCGGTCGCCTAATCCGGATATCTTGTCCGGGTCGCCGGATTTGTTTACCTGACTGATGAGGGTGTCGATGGTGAGGAGGAGTTTGTTGACCAGCTCCGGTCGCGTCACGTTCTTGGCGGCTCGTTGTTCTTTCCATCCCTCAGTATTGGCCCACT
>ERZ869979.205-NODE-205-length-17905-cov-11.538367_pt1 | contig 17905 bp, 15 predicted proteins | sample MGYA00521269_ERZ869979 | MGnify/ENA primary metagenome ERZ869979 (study PRJEB32232, sample SAMN07284974) | human gut metagenome | biome: human-associated habitat; material: feces | host: Homo sapiens | place: Tanzania | collected 2014-04-05 ... | reverse complement strand
AGAAATAAACTGTAACCCCCTTTACAAAGTGCAAATATGATGGTAATGTTAGTATATACTAACCAAGGGAGATGAATAAAATGAAATCAAAAAAAAGTATTTTAATTAGTGCATGTAGTATGGCGTTGGTTTTATCTAATGCAGCGACTGTTTATGCTACAGATGATGCTAAAACTGTTGTGAATGTAAGAGCAGATTTATCAAACCCTAATTATTCACAAAAAGTAGAAAAAATATTTGAGAATCCTGATGTATTAACAGTAAATGTGATAGATACAAGTTTCCAATCTGATATCTCAAAAAAAGATTTAGTTATGGAAGCATCTGCAACTACTACACGTTATGAAGCAACTGGCAAGAGAAAGGCAGCAGGAAATTATACAGGTTCTAAAGTATTGGCTCAGGCAAAAGGTGGACCAGGAGTGACACTACAAATATCACATTCAAAGAGCGTTTCTAATAGTTATAGTTGCAGTGTTCCAGTTACTCTGTTATCAGTAAAAAATGTTGTTGGTTTTTCAGTGACAGATTCAAAAACTATTACTGTTTCTGGAAGTGCTACTGTTCCATCGGTTCATAATAACAAAAAAGTAAAGGCAATGACGTTTACAGCTCATCCATATTATTTGAAATATACATATTCGGTTGTGAAAATCACTAATAGTCTTGGACTTGTTCATAGAACGAATGCAGGTACTGGAAGTGCCTCAAAAGTTACTGGATGTTCGTTTACAAGAGCATATACTTATAAATAGCGAGGAATTAGATGAAGAAAAAAATATTATATATACTGGTTGCTGCATTACTCTATATACTCACACAACTACCAACTATTGTAAGTAACTATTATTTTGAACCTGGGGAATGGGATATTGCAGTGTGTGAATATGTTCTTAAGTCTGTTGGATGGATGATTGTCGTACTCTATGTCATTCATTTTGTATTGGATTATATTAAAAATAACAGTGATGAATAACATTGAAGAACCCCTAGGGGTTCTTTTGCTATGTCTTGTAAGAAAGCCTATTTACTATAAAAAGCAGTGAATTATGCTTAAAAATGTGCAATCTCATAGAATTGTCTAATAAATAAGTATGTTTTTTAGTGATTCTATAGGTTATATTACTTTTCTTTTTTATTTTGTGTGTTATAATGGTCAAGCAGAAGCGAGGTGAAATCATGGAAGAAAAGATTGAAGCCATTAAGGAAGTCATTCATAAGTTGAGACCCTATCTACAAAGAGATGGTGGAGACTTAGAATTCGTTGATTTCAAAGACGGCATCGTTTATGTACATATGCTTGGTGCATGTGCAGGATGCATGATGTTAGATTCTACTATTAAAGATGGTGTTGAACAGATCTTAGTAGAAGAAGTCCCAGGCGTTATTGAAGTACAGGCAATTTAATTAAATATTTTTATACTCTTATTCAGAACCACACAGATGAGGATCGTTTTAAAGTGGTGGCAACCCTTATATAGAAGGTGCCTTGACCAAGCAAGTATTACTTGAACAATAAGAGGAAGCAGATTACTACGCTTTCCTCTTTGAGGAGAGCTTTTTTATTACAGGAGGAAAAGAAGAAAATGGAAAAGAACTTATTTACATCAGAATCTGTATCAGAAGGACATCCAGATAAGCTTTGTGACCAGATCAGTGATGCAATCTTAGATGAATGTTTAAGACAGGACAAATATTCACGTGTAGCCTGTGAATGTTTCGCAACAACTAACATATTAGTTATTGGTGGAGAAATTACGACTAATGCGAAAGTAGATTATGAAGCAGTGGCTCGTGATGTAATGAGAAGAATTGGTTATACTTCAGCTGATTTAGGTATTGATGCAGATACTTGTGAAATCAAGGTTGTTATGGATACACAGTCTAGTGATATCGCATTAGGTACAAATGTAGAAGTAGGTGGTGCAGGTGACCAGGGTATCATGTTTGGTTATGCAACTAATGAAACTGAAACATATATGCCTTTACCAATTTCTATGGCTCATGAATTAGTACGTTATGCAAGCGAATTAAGACATAATGGCACATTCAAGCATGCTAGACCTGATATGAAATCACAGGTAACTATTGATTATACAGATGAAAACAACCCTAAGGTTGATACAATCCTTATGTCTATCCAGCATGATCCAGATTTCAATGAAGAAGAATTCAAAACATTCATTAAAGAAAAAATCATGAAAGAAGTAGTAAGAAAACATCATATGAATGAAGACTATAAGGTATTCATCAACCCAACAGGAAGATTCGTTATTGGTGGTCCTCATGGTGATACTGGTTTAACAGGACGTAAGATTATCGTTGATACTTATGGAGGAATGGCAAGACATGGTGGAGGCGCATTCTCTGGTAAAGATCCATCAAAGGTAGATAGAAGTGCAGCTTATATTACTCGTTATATCGCTAAGAACATTGTTGCAGCAGGATTATGTGATCGTATTGAAATCCAGTTATCTTATGCAATTGGTGTAAAGGATCCTACAAGTGTGCATGTTGATACTTATGGAACTGGTAAAGTCGCTGATGAAGTGATTTTAGATGCAATCAAGAAAGAATTTGATTTAACTCCTCAGGGTATCATTAATACATTAGATTTATTAAACCCAATCTATGGCCCTACAGCTGCTTATGGACACTTTGGTCGTACTGATGTTGAATTCCCATGGGAAAAATTAAATAAAGTAGAAGACTTAAAGAAATACTTAGCTTAAAGAAGACATTAACGTCTTCTTTTTTTATATTTTATGTCAAGAGTGTTTTTTTAGTTTTTTTTATGTATAATATAGATATAGAAAGAATTGTAAAGGAGGAATTAATTATGAAAGTTATTGTCAGAGGTAAAAACGTTACAATTACAGATGCTATCGAGGATAAAATTACTAAAAAGTTAGCATTGCTCGACAAGTACTTCATCATGGGACAAGATGTGGAGGCTAAGGTTTTAATTAGAACTTACCCATTTGGTCAGAAAATTGAAGTTACAATTCCTACAGAGTATGTTCTTCTTCGTGCAGAAGAAACAAGTGATGATCTTTATGAAGCAATCGATCTAGTAATCGATAAGCTAGAAAGACAGATCAGAAAGTACAAGACAAAGTTAAGTAGAAAGTCAAAGAATAATAAACTCGCTTTCAACATTAACACTTTAGAATCTCTTGAAGAAACTGAAGAAGAAGACGTTGTCGTTAAGACAAAAACAATTAATCCTAAACCAATGGACATGGAAGAAGCTATCATGCAGATGGAACTCATTGGTCATTCATTCTTTGTTTATAAGGACATCGAAACTAATACTGTATGTGTTGTCTATAAACGTAGAGATGGCGGATACGGTCTTCTTGAAACAGAAGAATAAAGAAAAGAAATCTGGCTTTTTTGCCAGATTTTTTTTATGTCTGTAAGTAATTCTCTATTTTCTTTCGTATATATTATTTGAGGGATACAAGATCTCCCTGCATAATATCATGAGCCTTCATATACTTATCGATATCATTGAGAATTGTTGTTTTCTTGATAGACCATAAAGGAGCTACTAATTCTTCTAATGGTGCATCTCCAGTCAGTCTTTCTACGACTACATGACTTGGAATATATTCTAATTGTTTTGCAACTAAAGAAATATATTCATCTCTTTCTAACATCTTAAAAGGATGATACAGCTTATAAAGACGACTATTTTGTGTGACATAGAGATTATGTATCTTAATACCTTGAATATCTAGTTTACCTACCTCTTTTGCAGTCTCTAACATCATTTCTATTGTTTCATTAGGTAAACCATTAATAATGTGCACACAGACTTCTAAATGATGTCTTCTTAACATAGATAATCCATCTAAGAATTCCTGATATGTATGACAGCGATTAATTTCTTTTGCAGTAGTATCATGAATAGTCTGTAAGCCTAATTCTATATAGACATCAGTTTTCTTAGATAGTTCTTCTAAGTAAGCACATATTTCTTCAGTAAGACAGTCTGCACGTGTCGCAATCGCAATACCCACAACATCCTTCATGCCAATAAAAGGTTCATAGATCTTCTTTAACTGATCTAAAGAAGCATAAGTATTTGTATATGCTTGGAAGTAGGGAATAAAGACAGCATCAGGCCACTTTCTTTTCATTACTTCAGCACCTGCTTTAAACTGTTCTAGAAGAGAATCACTATCTAGAATAAAGTCTCCAGAACCTTTCTCAGAACAGAATATACAGCCTCCAAAGCCCTTGGTCCCATCTCTATTAGGGCATGTAAAATGGGCATCTAAAGAGACTTTTGCAACTTTTTTATGATATCTCGTTTTTAAAAAATAATTGTATGTATGATAACGCTTGTTATCTAAAGAATATGGAAAAGGATTCATTTTTTATCACCCGGCTCATTATAACATAAAAAGGAGAGAAAAGAATATGATAGAAATCAAAGACTTAACAGTGGGTTATGATGTATGTATATTAGATCATGTGAATTATATATTTCCAGATACTGGTTTAGTAGGTATTAAAGGACCTTCAGGATGTGGGAAGTCTACACTTTTATACTGTTTATGTGGATTACTACAATATAATGGCACAATTAACTTTAATCATGAAGACATAGATGCATCATTTAGCAAGATGATTGGCTTTATTAAACAGAATAATGATCTTATTCCTTCTTATACAGTAGAAGAGAATATCATGGCTGGATGTTATTTTGGGCAGATAGATTTTAATAAGAAAAAGATGAATAAGATCATAAGACGCTTGAAAATAGATAAATTGATGAAGCGTTATCCTGATGAACTCTCTATTGGACAAATGAAACGTGTCTCTATTGCCCGTGCTCTTTTAAAGGATGCACCAGTGCTGTTATGTGATGAACCTACCGGTGCACTTCATTATAAACAGGCAAAAGAAGTGATGACACTCTTAAAGGAAGTATCTGAAGATCGTTTAGTTATCGTTGTGTCTCATGATACAGCACTTTTAGATGAATATGTGGATATACTCATAGAGATGAAGAATTGTACATTACATACAATAAGAGAAAGAGATACAAATAAAGATGTCCTTATTCCTCAACATAAGAAACACTTCTCTTTAAGATATAGTTTTAAAGAAGTATTGGGAGAAAGAAAGAGACTCGCATTACTCTCACTTTTTCAGATATTAGTAATTGTAACATCTCTAGTGATTATAAGTGGTTTAAATGGTCTTTCTACCTCTATTGAGAAGTCCTACACGGAAGCACCGCTTAAAGATATTGTGACTATATCGAGTCATGATGGAGAATCTATTTCTATAAAGGAAAAAACAACACCACATTTTGATATAGAAAGTGGTTATATCAAAGGAGTGAATGCCTCATTGATTCGTTTACCTCAAAAGACAAATCATATCAAGCTGCTTTCAGGTCATCTTCCTCATAATACAAATGAAGTCATTATTACGCAAAATTTATCTCATAAACTTAAATCAGAATTCACATGTCATCTATTAGAAAATGAAACATATAAAGTAGTAGGAGTAATAGAAGATAACTTTTATCAGGATAAATTAGTCTGTTTTCATCATGATATGGATAAGAAATATCCAGATCTTATAAGAGATGATAAGGTGGATTTAATCACCAATGATCCTGAAACAGTCATCAAACATTATGAAAAGAATTATGAAGTAGATAATGATGTATATATGAAGAAGATGAGCTATGGCACACTTATTTCTATTGGTCGTATGATTGCGTTAGTCTATATGATGATCAGTTTATTTGTAGCCATAGAACTTACTAAAACAGTCTTCTCTTCTCTCTATTTAGAAAGAAGCCGTTCTCTTGCTTTGAAAATCTCTATGGGTGCATCTTATAAACAATTACAGCGTGAATCAAAGATAGAAATACTTATTATAGGTACATTTATTTATTCTATCAGCATACTGATGTTTATTATGATTCTTTCTATTCTCCCACTCACATCCTTTAAAAATTATTTCCATTTCACCTGTCTTGCATCTCCTTACTATTTCTATATTATTTTCTATTTTATCTATCTTCTTATACTCTTATTCTCTGCATCTGCACCATTTAAGCGTATTAAGAAGGAAAGCATCGTCTCACTACTTAGGGAGGAATAATATGATTCAACTTAAATCAATCAACAAGCGTTATCTACATGAACATGTCTTAGAAAACATTACTTGTACTCTTCCTGATACAGGCTTTGTATCACTTGTTGGACCAAGTGGATGTGGAAAGAGTACTTTACTTCATATTATTGCAGGACTTGATAATGATTATTCAGGAGAAGTGATTTATAAGAACAAGAAGGTTTCTATTATCTTCCAGGACTTTCATCTCATCCCCTGGCTTTCTATTAATAATAATATACGTCTCTATGATTACTTTCATAAATCATCTTATATACTTGATGAAACACTCACTAAACAATTTAATAAGACAGCAGTGAGTGCATTATCATTAGGACAAAGACAACGCACTGCGATAGAGCGTGCACTCTATTATGATCCAGATATTATTCTATGTGATGAACCAACAGCTTCACTTGATCCTGATAATGCAGAGAAAGTATTAAAGATGTTGAAACAGCGTTCTCATTCTTCTCTTGTATTATTTGTATCCCATGATGAAGCATCAGTAAAACAATACAGTGATCGTATTATAGAAATGAAGGATGGATGTATTATAAAGGATACAGTAATCCAAAGGACTGAGGTATATCCCAAAGAGAATCGTATCAATAATAAGTTACTTCACTTTCCTATATTAAGGTTGACTATTCAATCTTTCTTAAGTAGTCGTAAAAGGTTCTTTCAGATGTCTTTCGCACTATCTATCGCAATGTTGTGTCTAATGATGACATTCACCTTTACATTCTCTTTTCGTAATACTATCTATCAATATCTTTCTTCATTGATTCCACAAAAGTCCATTACTTATAAATTACGTAATGATGATCCGCTCTCTTTAGTTCATTTCAATGAAGCATCCTATCACTATCTTAATTTAGATGATTATGATCTAATGGGTATTTCTCATAATAGTCAACGTTATCAAAAGAACGAAGTCTTATTTATATCCGATGACTCGTCTTATGCCACTCATTATATTTATGGAAGAGCACCACAAAATAATGATGAAATTGCGGTACCTCTCTCTACCGCAAGAAAACTCGCACAGAATAAGAAGGTGGATACACTACTTGATACAACTTGGACAATCTATTATAAGCATCAATTAAAGATAAAAGGAAAAGAAGTAAAGATAGTAGGTATCTCTCCACAAACCTATAATTATGATGCCTTCTATATGTATGAATATGCAAACTTCCATTGGATAGAGTCCATCTTTAATCAAATACCAACTGCAAGATATGGTATGTTGAAATATAAGGAAGATAAGTCTATTATAGATTCTTTAAAAAAGATTTATCCTGAATATGAATTCAAGACAATGGGGGAATCAACGCAAAAAACATTTAATCAGAATATGAATAGAATCCAGATAGTTTTAGTTGTATTCTCTATTCTTACAATACTTTCATCTATATTTATGATTATGGAAATCATGGTTCTTCATGCGATGCACTTAAAGAAGGATCATGCAATAATGAAAGCTTATGGTGAAAAGAAGACTCATATTTTTAAGATGTCTTTCTATCAATGTCTGATTCTCCATTCTTATAGCTATTTGACAGCTTCTCTTATATTATTTGGTATTATGAAGGTAATGAATCAAATCATTCCACAGATTACAGACTTTCCTATGGAAATCACCTTCCAACCTCTTATTATGATTATATTGTGGATTGGTTCTTTCTTATTAGTATGTATCTCGACACTTTTGAGTGTTATTTATATTATCAAGCTCAATCCATCCCGCATCCTTAAAATGAGATGATACTTCTTGCAAATAATGGGAAATTATGATAAGGTGAGTGAGTATAAAAAAGTCAAGGAACTAGAGTAGTAGATGGTCATGCTTTTTAAGAGAACTTATGGCTGGTGTGAATAAGTAAAGTCATCCATTGAACTCGCTAGGGAGATGGGTCTGTGATAAGCAGATCACGTATTGCTGCGTTAAAGCATTAAGCGCATGAATCAGTCTTCATGAACTAAGGTGGTACCGCGAGTTCTCGTCCTTAGACATGAGGACTTTTTTTATTTTAAAAGTGGAGGAGACAAAATTATGACTTATGATCATAAGATAGCAGAAAAGAAATGGCAGAAATACTGGGAAGAGAATAAGACATTCGAAACAGATGTTTATGATTTCTCAAAGCCTAAATACTATGCTTTAGACATGTTCCCTTATCCATCAGGACAAGGTCTTCATGTTGGACATCCAGAAGGATATACAGCAACTGACATTATGTCAAGAATGAAGAGAATGCAGGGATATAACGTATTACATCCAATGGGATTTGACTCATTTGGTTTACCTGCTGAACAGTATGCAATTAAGACAGGTAACCATCCTGAAGGATTTACATTAAAGAACATTCAGACTTTCACTAAACAGTTAAAGATGTTAGGTTTCTCATTTGACTGGGATAAGCAGGTATCTACTTGTGATCCTAGCTTCTATAAATGGACTCAGTGGATCTTCAAACAGCTTTATGAAGATGGTTTAGCTAGATATGTAGATATTCCTGTTAACTGGTGTGAAGAATTAGGTACAGTACTTGCGAATGATGAAATCATCGATGGTAAAAGTGAACGTGGTGGATTCCCAGTTATTCGTAAGAATATGAAGCAGTGGGTTATTGATATCCCTAAATATGCTGAAAGATTACTTGAAGGATTAGAAGAAGTTGATTGGCCAGAATCTACTAAAGAAATTCAGAGAAACTGGATTGGTAAATCAATCGGTGCTCATGTTGATTTCCAGGTAGATGGCTATGATGATAAATTCACAGTATTTACAACACGTTGTGATACTTTATTTGGTGCTACTTATTGTGTATTAGCTCCAGAACATGAATTAGTAGAAAAGATTACGACTCCTGATAAGAAGGATGAAGTAAAAGCTTACTTAGATGTATGTGCTACTAAATCAGAACTTGAAAGAACAGAATTAAATAAAGAAAAGACTGGTGTCTTCATTGGTGCTTATGCAATCAATCCAGTCAATGGTAAGAAGATTCCAATCTGGATTTCTGATTATGTATTAGCTGGTTATGGAACAGGTGCTATCATGGCTGTTCCTGCACATGATGATCGTGACTATGCTTTTGCGAAGAAGTTTGGTATCGATATTATTCCAGTATTAGAAGGTGGAGATGTTACTAAGGAAGCATGGACACAGGATGGTGTACATATTAACTCTGACTTCTTAAATGGTTTAGATAAACAGGAAGCAATCGATAAGATGTTAGACTGGTTGGAAGAACATCATTGTGGTTCTAAGCATGTTAACTATCGTTTAAGAGAATGGATCTTCGCAAGACAGAGATATTGGGGTGAACCAATTCCAATCATTAACTTTGATGATGGAACATCAGTTGCATTAAGTGATGATCAGTTACCACTTATCCTACCTGAACTTGAAGATTATAGTCCATCAAAGACTGGTTCTTCTCCATTAGATAAGGCTGTTGATTGGGTTAATGTAGAAGTAGATGGTAAGAAGGGTAAGAGAGAAACAAGTACTATGCCTGGTTCTGCAGGATCTTCTTGGTACTTCTTAAGATATATTGATCCACATAACGATAAAGCTATTGCAGATCCAGAATTATTAAAACATTGGATGCCAGTTGACTTATATGTTGGTGGACCAGAACATGCAGTAGGACACTTATTATATTCACGTATGTGGAATAACTATTTATATGATAAGGGTATCGTACCAGTTAAGGAACCATTTAAGAAACTATACCATCAGGGTATGATTCTTGGTCCAAATGGTGTGAAGATGTCTAAGTCAAAAGGTAACGTTATTAACCCAGATGATATTGTAGAAGCATATGGTGCAGATACATTACGTCTATATGAAATGTTTATGGGTCCTCTTGAAGCATCTAAACCTTGGAGTGAAACAGGTGTAGAAGGTTCAAAGAAATGGCTTGAACGTGTTTATAGATTATTTGTAGAATCTGATAAACTTACAGATACAAATGATGGTTCATTAGACTTCGTATATCATTCAACAGTTAAGAAGGTGACTGAAGACTATGAAAACCTTGGCTTTAATACAGCTATCTCACAGATGATGATCTTCATCAATGAAGCATATAAGGCTAAAGCAGTTTATAAACCATATGCAGAAGGTATCGTTAAGATGCTTTCATGTATCGCTCCTCATATTTGTGAAGAAATGTGGGAAAAACTTGGTCATGAAGGTACAATCGCTTATGCAGAATGGCCAACATATGAAGAAGACAAGCTTGTTGTATCTACAATTGAAATTGCAGTACAGGTAAATGGTAAAGTACGTGGACGTTTATCTATAAATAAGGATCAGGAAGCTGAATCTGTTAAACAGCAGGCATTAGAACTTGAAAATGTTAAGGCACATACTGATGGTAAAGAAGTGAAGAAGATCATTTATGTTCCTAACAAGATTGTAAATATTGTAGTGAAATAATTCGTTAAGGCATCTCTTAGGAGGTGTCTTTTTGTATATTACAGAGGTGATATGTATGGATAAAGAGTTAAAAGATATGACGATAGCTGAAGATTATGATAGAAAGTATCAAAATGGAGAAGTGGAATTAATTGATTTTGATGAGTTTGTGAAAGATAGGAAAGAAAAGTATGATTTATAATTTTTTTTGTAGGAAATGTTAGAATCTATAAGTATTTTCTCTAATTGTTGAGTATTAAATAGTAGAGATGCTTTTTAATTGCTTAATGATTAGAGGTGATCAAATTAAATGAATAAGTATCAAGAGGATGAAAGAACAGAATTAAAAAGAGAATTAATAAATGATATTAAATGTGAGATTGTAGCGTTTTTAAATAGTGAGGGTGGGACAATATATGTCGGTGTTGATGATGATGGAAAAGTTATAGGTTTTGATGATTATAAGATAAAAGATGAAATGGATTTAAAAATCGGGAATTGGATGCAGGATTCTTTTTATCCAAAGCCGTTTGGATTAATTCAATATGCCTTTAATGAGGATAATATATTAGTGATATCTGTATGTAAAGGAACAAGAAAACCTTATTTTCTTAAGGATAAAGGGCCTAAACCTTCTGGAGTATTCATTAGAGTGGGAAGAAGCAAGCGCAAGGCTACGAACGAAGAAATACTTCATATGATTATGGAGTCTCATAATTATAGTTATGAGGACGATATTTCTAATGAGCAAGAACTTACTTTTAAAGAATTTGAAAGAATACTAGATGAAAATGATATTAACCCTACTCCACGTTTGATGAATTCATTTGGACTTAAAAATAAGGATGGTCTCTATACAAATCTTGGATTCATTATGTCTGATCAATCAAATATTGTCGTTAAACTAGCAGAATATGATGAAAATATGAATTTTAAAATCAAGAATAGTTTTGGAGGATCTTTAGTTACTATATTAAAGAATGTGGAAGAGCAAGCTGAAAGATTGAATGATTTAAAGATTATTATTGATGGAAATACTTTTAAACGTATTGAAACCAAATCTTATCCAGGTGCTTCTATACGTGAAATGATTATGAATGCAATCTGTCATGCTTTATCATAAGCTTCTGATAAACGATGTTATGAGAAGAAAAATATTATGAGAAGTAGGACTAGAAAGTTCTTTTTTTTGCGCTTTCTAGTCCAATAAACTTCTCATAATTTTTATTTAAGATTCTTCAAATATTCAAGTAAATCGGCTTTCTTATTTTCACTATATCTTTCTTTTATATGTAAATTCTTACTATGTTCTTTAATTTGTTTTTCTTTAATGATTGCGTTTGTTTTCGCATATATTTCAGTTGTTATGACTGATGTATGGCCTAAAATATCTCTAATATAGATTAAATTAATGCCACTTTCTAATAAATGCATGGCTCTAGAATGTCGCATAGAATGATTACTGTAATGATTCTTAAATTGATTTGGATATATCGCTTTACATTTTTTTATATATTTATGCAGAATATATTCGATACCTTTTGTCGTTAATTTTTTGTTTTGTCTATTTTTAAATATAACTTCATCTTTTGTTATATGAAAATTGTTAATGTATTTATCGAGAATTTGAGAAAGTTCATTGGTTATGGGAATTCTACGACTCTTATTCCCTTTTCCAGTTAAAATAACGCTTGAGTTCTCATCTAAAATTAATTGATTTACTTTTAAATCAGCGACTTCTTGTGCTCTTGCTGCTGTTTCATACATAAACAGTAATAAAGTGTAATCTCTAAATCCATCTTTTGTTTTAGTATCAGGCATATTGATCAACTTTGTTATTTCATCCACTGAAAAATATGATATTGTTTTAGTAGGAGTTTTCTTGTTTGGAATTGACAGTATGCGGGAACATAGGTCGTAACAGGATAACTCTCTTTTTTGTAAATATCGATAAAATGAATGAAGTGCAGCTAATCTTTGGTTCCTTGTAGAAATACTATTTTTTCTGTTATTTTCTAAATGTTCTAAAAACTTTTCAATCATAATTTCATCGATGTCATGCATAGAAAGTTTATTTATATTTAGTCTATATACTTCGTGGATATAATCCAAAAAAAGAACGAATGTGTCTCTATAAGATTGGATTGTTTTTTTGGAGACGCCTTTGACCGACGGAAGATATTCAGAAAAATATTTTGTTATATAATAACTAAACTGATTATTCTTCATAATATTCTTCTTTCTGTTTATAAAGTCTTTGTAAGTATTCACTTGTTTTTTTAGTTATTGTAGCTTCTTCATTTTTTATTAATCTTAAATAGTATTCTGTTTCAGTAATATGCTTATGTCCTAAATAAACGGAAAGTATCGGAAGAGATATATATAAATCAAAACCTTTATCTTCCATTTGCTTCAAACTTTTTATTGCGAAAAGATGTCTAAGGTCATGTATTCTTTGCCTTTTCCCATCATATCTTGTTGGAATATGTGCATCTTTTAATAGTTGATGATACATATCGTATAGTATTCTATCTTTAAAACGTTCTCCATTGGCATCGATAAAAACATAGGATTCTTTATTTTCATATTTATTCATTGAAATATAGTTACTCAGTTGCTTGAAATTTGATTCTGACAATGGAATAATTCGACTGATTTTATTTTTTCCATCTAGTATTGTTATTGATTTCTCACTGTATGATACATCTTTTAGTTTTAAGTTTAAGGCCTCACTTTTCCTTAGGCCACAACCATAGTATAGACAGAATAGGGAATAAAATGTTTTCATATTACCATCACTATTTTCCATAAGTTTATTTATGAGAGTAGTAAACATTTGTTGAAGTTCTTCATCAGAAAAAATATATGGAATGTAATCCTGACATACAAAGGATTTCGGAATATCTGGCTGAATGATATTTTCATGTCCTGTCATTCGTAAATATTCACAAAATGTAATAATGACTCCGCTATATTTAGCTTTGGTTGATTCATTCGCTGATTTACATTGTGTCATCCATAAATCATACACTTCTTGATCGATATATGGTTCGCTTTGGTTTAATGATAAGAAAAATGTATCTAGTTCTTTTAATCGGTAACAGATTGGCTCTCCATATGCGTAACCATTACTTCTTTTGAACTTTATGAAGTCTTCCAGTTCCTTTTTGAACAGACTTTTAAATTCAGGAATCCAATCTTTAGAATGCATAAGGCACCTCCAAAGATAACTCTCTTAGATGAGTTGTATCTTTTGTGATATAAATCTCTGTTGTTCTACTACTTGAATGTCCCAAAACTTGAGAAATAGCGCTTATAGGTACGTTGTTATTTATCATATTGGTAGCTAAACTATGACGAAGGGCATGTGCTCCATGGTGTTTTCCTTCGTAATTTACACCTGCTAAATCCATGGCACGTGATAAAGCACGATGCACTGTACTGTTACTCTTAATTCTTGTGTATGGTGCATAAAGTGTAGTTAATATATAGTCTTTATCGATACTTGGGTGTCTTCCGTTTTTTAAATAGTCAAGTAATGGAAATTTAACCTCATCAATAAGTGGTAGAGTAAGATGCTGATTCGTTTTTTGTTGCACAATATTGATTTGATTATTTTCCCAATCGATATTATCAAACTTAAGATTGATAACGTCTCCGACTCTTAATCCTAGAAAAGCAATCAGAGAAATAATACAATACACCTCTTTTCCGTTAGCTGAACTTGTATCTATGACATTTAGTATTTTAGTTATTTCTTCTAACGTATATGTTGTTAGTAATTTTCTACGATTATCTTTCTTGATAAGTGGGAAAGCTGTTCTTCCACTAAAAGTAATATGATTTTTATTATACAGATAATCTAAAGTTTCTCGTAAAACAGTTTTTTGAATACGTATAGATTCTGGTGCGTATTGAATCGATATCTTATTAATGTAATTTGATACATGAGAAATTTCTAAATTTGCAATAGAAGGAATATCACAGGTAGATAAATAATTTAAGAATTTAGCGATTACCCATAATTTTCTTTCTTTTGATTTGAAAACTATATCTTGAGTGTTAATAAAATCCATTTGAATCTCTGAGAAAAGATCAAAGAATTTTTCATTAACTTTTGTTTTGACTGATTTTTGATGAGTTTTATAATAACTACCTGTTTCAAAATATTCTGTAAAAATAAGTAAAGGTCTTCTTAATACAGTTTGTATCGAACACTTAAAATTATAAATGTCTATATCATATTGTCTAGAATAAAACTCCTTGATAATCTCCATGTTAATTTCTTGGATATTGTTTCGCAAACAGTATTTTTTAAAATGATTGATAACCCATTTATTTGTATCAATCACAGATTGACTCATATGATCCTCTTTTAATTTTTCAAAAAAAATTGGAATAAAGTCAATAAATTCATTTGTATTCATAGTTTCATCTCCTCTCAATAATTGAATACAAATGAATCATATCATATAAAAATTATGAGAAGTTTATTGGACAAAAAAGTGCAAAAAAAAAGAACTTTCTAGTCCTACTTCTCATAATATTTTTCTTCTCATAACATGCTGATTATTTCATCCACTCCAATATTAAGATAGAGTTTTTTCCAGATAAAGTAAAAATTACAAGTCCAGGAGGAATATTTAACGCATCATTAGAAGATATAATGAATGGAGTTCAAACGTATCGTAATCCTAAACTGGTACATATATTTGATAAATTGGGAATGATAGAAAATTTTGGAACGGGAATACCAAGAACAATTTTTAGTTATAGAGATTATGACATTCAACCTGAATTTAAAATAACTAACAATTTTTTTGTAGTTACTCTACCAAATATCAATTTTTACAATGAATTAGAAAGTGGCCGAATAAACGAGCAGAATGATGCAGATGGCCGAATAAATGAGCAGAATGATGCAGATGGCCAAGTAAATGGCCGAATAAATGTGCAAAATAAGGCAGATGGCCGATTAAATGGCCGAATAAATGAGCAGAATGATGCAGATGGCCGATTAAATGGCCGAATAAACGAGCAGAATGATGCAGATGGCCGATTAAATGGCCGAATAAATGCGCAAAATGATGCAGATGGCCGATTAAATGGCCGAATAAATGCGCAAAATAAGGCAGACGGCCAAGTAAATGGCCGAATAAATGAGCAGAATGATGCAGATGGCCGATTAAATGGCCGAATAAATGCGCAAAATAAGGCAAATGGCCGAATAAATGGCCGAATAAATGTGCAAAATGACACAGATGACCGATTAAATGGTCGAATAAATGCGCAAAATGACGCAGATGACCGATTAAATGGCCGTATAAATGAGCAGAATGATGCAAATGGCCGATTAAATGGCCGAATAAATGCGGAAAATGATGCAGATGGCCAAGTAAATGGCCGAATAAATGAGCAGAATGATGCAGATGGCCGAATAAATGGCCAAGTAAATGATACTATTAGTGATTTAGGAAGGGATATATTAATAATTATTATGCAACATCCTGGCATTAGAATCCCGGAAATAGTAATTAAGTTATCTGATCGAGGTAAAATAGTCAGTTATTCTAAAACAAGGAACTGCGTTAGAAGAAATCTTATAGATTATGTTGAACGCAGAGGATCAAAAAAATCAGGTGGCTATTATTTGAAAAATAAGTTTTAGCTATATAAATAAAGGCAATAGAGGATGACTAAGCCATCTCACTATTGCCTTTTAATAATGCATGTATTTTGATTTTATATGATATATAAAGCAGTACTGCTGCACCAGTCCATGCAAGTACTTCTGCAAGATAAATACCATTTTGTCCTAAGAATATAGGGAAGATGAGTGCAACACCTACACGAATAACTAGTTCCACAATACCTGATACCATTGGTATAAATGTATTCTCCATTCCCTGTAGTGCACTTCTATATGAATGAAGCATATAAAGTATTGGTAAGCAGATTGCCATAATAAAGAGATATTTATAAGAGATAGTAAGAACCTTATTGATCTGATCAGGTGTACCTGAAATAAATAATAATAAGATATGCTTACCAAATAAAACCATAGAACCACCAATAATCACTGATGTACAGAATGATAGGAAGGCTGCTTGTGCGACACCTTTTTTAATACGTTTGTAATGTCCTGCACCTAAGTTTTGGCTATTGAATGTTGTAATGGCATAACCAAATGAAATAGCGGCTACTTCTAATAAACCATATAATTTATTTGTGGCAGTAAATCCTGCAATAAATAGGAATCCAAAACGATTGACTACTGACTGTACCATAATACCACCAATAGAAATAATGAGGTTCTGGAAGGCTAGAGGTGAACCTAATTGTAATAAGTTCTTAATAATCTTCTTTTCAAACTTAAATTTTGTGAGTTCTAAGTTAAATGGTAATTCCTTCTTTAACATGTATAAACAGAATATTGTAGTTAAGAATTGTGCCATTAATGTCGCAATTGCAGCACCTGCAATACCCCATTTAAATACCACTACAAATAATAAGTCTAAACATATATTTGTGATGGCTCCACCAATCATTGCGAGTAATGGTGTACGGCTATCACCTAAAGAACGTAATATACTAGAAAAACAGTTATAAAACATCGTAATAGTCAAACCACCTGACATGATTCTTAAATAAGTAATAGAACCTTGAATAACGTTAGATGGTGTATTTAACATATTCAACAATGGAACGATAGATAATTCTGCAACTACTGTTGTGAGTATAGAAAAGAAAGCACATAAGAAGAAAATCATATGCATAGATCTTTTCATATTTCCATAATCTTCAGCCCCAAAAGTACGTGAAATACGAATAGAAAAGCCCTGTGTAAATCCCATTACGATTCCTAGAATCGCCCAGTTGATCCAGTCTGCAGCTCCTAGACTCGCCAAGGCATTAACACCTAAGAACTGTCCCACAATCATTGTATCTACCATTGTATATAATTGCTGTAGGATATTACCTAACATAAGTGGTAATGCGAATAAGAATATAAGCTTTAATGGTTTCCCTTTAGTCATGTTCTTCATGTATATTTCCCTCCACACAATGCGACTATCATATCATATTATTTATGACTAACTCTATAGGAAATTTTCAATAATTAAGAAAGTATTAATAATTGATAGGAATGTAAATGATATAATGATACAGGTAGAGTCAAAAGTTTATGAAAAACTTGGTAAATGACAGATTTCAAGGCTCGATGAACGATGCGATATCATTCATGTAGTATTAAAATTGAATATTTTGAATTTTTCTAAACCGAATGATTATAAAGGCAATAAAAAAACACCTAAAAAAGGCGCA
>ERZ869979.203-NODE-203-length-17956-cov-6.975110_pt1 | contig 17956 bp, 16 predicted proteins | sample MGYA00521269_ERZ869979 | MGnify/ENA primary metagenome ERZ869979 (study PRJEB32232, sample SAMN07284974) | human gut metagenome | biome: human-associated habitat; material: feces | host: Homo sapiens | place: Tanzania | collected 2014-04-05 ... | reverse complement strand
AACCGATTATTCGACTAAAAACGTGCCATATTTTAAACGGATTTTGAACACCCTACCTGTAAGGGCAAAAGCCTTATAAATTGCCTGGTTCTTTAAAGCTTTTGCCCTTACAGGGCGACAAGTTTGCGTCCATAATAACCCAGGGCGCTGCCCTGGGCTAGGAGCTTCTGCCCTTTCAGGGCGTGTGGAGCCTACTTGCGAAAGCTCAGTAAAAAGAATAATTATGTCTGAAACATCAAATAACATTGAGAACAAAAAGGTGGTGATCGAGCTCGACAACGTGCGTCGCGACTTTCTTGTGGGTGATGAAACCGTCCACGCCCTGAAAGGCGTAAGCTTCAAGATCTACGAGGGCGAGTTCGTTACCATCATGGGTAAGTCGGGTTCCGGCCAATCCTCCCTGCTCAACCAGCTGGGCTGCCTCGACACTCCTTCCAAGGGCGAATATTACCTGGATGGCGTGAGCGTGCGCAAGATGAGCCGCAACGACCGTGCCATCCTGCGCAACCGCAAGATCGGCTTCATCTTCCAGAACTACAATCTGCTGCCCAAGACCACGAGCGTGGAGAACGTAGAGCTGCCGCTGATGTACAATCCTGCCATCAGCGCAGAAGAGCGCAAGCAGCGTGCCATCGAAGCACTGAAGGCGGTAGGACTGGGCGAAAGACTCTATCACAAGAGCAACCAGATGTCGGGTGGACAGATGCAGCGTGTAGCCATCGCCCGTGCGCTGGTGAACAATCCTGCCGTGATTCTCGCCGACGAGGCAACGGGTAACCTGGACACGAGAACCAGTTTCGAGATTCTTGTCCTTTTCCAGAAGCTCTACGCCGAGGGCAGAACCATCATCTTCGTAACCCACAACCCGGATATCGCCAAGTATTCCAGCCGCAACATCGAATTGCGCGACGGACACATCATCAGCGATACCTATAATGACCACATCCTTTCGGCAGCAGAAGGCCTTGCCGCCCTGCCAGCCAATACTGACGAATAGAAAGGAAGAAAGTGAAGAGTGAAGAATTCAACAGCTTTACTAATCATAAAGTTCAAAGTTCAATGTTCAAAGTTCAAAGTAAATGAATTATCAGAATCTTTTAAAGATAGCCCTCCGGGCGATTGCAGCCAACAAGATGCGCTCCTTCCTCACGGCACTGGGCATCATCATCGGTATTGCCGCCGTGATTACGATGCTTGCCATCGGACAGGGAAGTAAGGCGAGCATCAAGGCGAACATCGCCGAGATGGGTAGCAATATGATTATGATTTCGCCGGGTGCCGACATGAGGGGCGGTGTGCGACAGGATGCTTCCTCGATGGAGACCCTGAAGCAGACCGACTACCAGAGCATCAAGGAGGATTGTAATTACATCAGTGCCATTTCGCCTACCGTAAACAGTTCGGGACAGTGGATCTACGGCAACAACAATACGCAGAGTTCCATCTATGGCGTGAACCAGGACTACCTGAGCATCCGACAGCTGAAGGTGGCAGATGGAGAAATGTTTACCGATACCGACATCAAGGCGGCTGCCAAGGTCTGCATCCTCGGTCAGACCGTAGTGGATTATCTCTTCCCCGACGGCAGCGACCCGATTGGCAAGGTGGTGCGTTTCAACAGCATCCCGTTCCGTGTGGTAGGTGTGCTCCAGAAGAAGGGTTACAACTCGATGGGTATGGACCAGGATGACCTCGTTCTCGCCCCATACACCACCGTGATGAAGCGAATCCTGGCACAGACCTATCTGGGCGGAATCGTATGTTCAGCCATCACCGAGGAGGCTTCGCAGCCGGCTCAGGATCAGATTTCCGAAATCCTCCGCCGCAACCACAAGCTGAAGGATGCCACCGAGACCACCGAAGCAGATGAGGATGATTTCAACATCCGTTCGCAGGAGGAAATCTCCAGCATGATGAATTCCACCATGTCCACCATCACCATTCTTCTGGGCAGTGTAGCGGGCATCTCCCTGCTGGTAGGCGGTATCGGAATCATGAACATCATGTACGTTTCCGTTACCGAGCGAACCCGCGAAATTGGTCTGCGTATGAGTGTGGGAGCCAGGGGCATCGACATTCTGAACCAGTTTCTCATCGAGGCGATTCTGCTCTCAGTAACGGGTGGAATCATCGGAGTGATCTTGGGAGTGAGTCTGTCGCTGAGTCTGAATGCCTTCCTTCACATAGCCACTCAGATAGAGCCTTGGAGCATCATCATGAGTTTCGCCGTATGTACCTTCACCGGCGTCTTCTTCGGCTGGTATCCGGCAAAGAAGGCAGCAAGACTCGACCCTATCGAGGCTATCAGATACGAGTAAACTTCTCTAACTTCAGAATATATGAAGCAATCCGTGGGCAATCGAAGTGATTTATCCACGGATTTTTGTATTCAGACAAAATATCTCGCAGAAAAACTTCACTATTTGGAAAATAATTTGTAATTTAGCGGCGTGAAACGTAAAAACAAGTGAGATTATGGCAGAAATCGTAAATAAATATCCTGTAGGAATACAGACTTTTGAAAAGATTAGAGAAAAGAATTGTCTCTATATTGATAAAACGAAATATATCGTCGATTTCCGAAAAAAGGAAATGAGCTACATCTTTCTGAGTCGTCCTAGACGATTCGGCAAGTCGCTTTTTGCCTCTACACTCCAGGCTTATTTCGAGGGCAGGAAGGAACTTTTCGAAGGATTAGCCATCGCCGACTACGAGAAAGAATGGGTGAAGCATCCTGTGCTCCATTTCGACATGAGCGGCGCCAAGCATTTTGATGCAGATGCCTTGAAGAATTATCTTAATCTAGAACTTTTACCTTACGAAAAACTTTATGGTAAGGGGGAAGGCGAGATTCACCCTAATGAAAGACTGGAAGGAATCGCAAAGCGAGCTTATCAGCAAACTGGCAAAAAAGTGGTAATCATCATCGACGAATACGATGCCCCATTGCTTGATGTGGTTCACGAGAAAGACAATCTGAGCCAGCTCCGCCTCATCATGCAGAATTTCTACAGTCCGCTGAAGAAGCTCGACCCCTATCTGGAATTTACGTTCATCACAGGCATTACCAAGTTCTCACAGCTCAGCATCTTCAGCGAACTCAACAACCTCGACAACATCAGCATGCTCGACCAATATTCTGCCATCTGCGGCATCAGCAAGACTGAACTCACTACCGCAATGAAACCGGATGTGGAAGGTTTGGGAAGAGCGCTCGGCCTGACATACGAACAATGCCTGGAAGAATTGCGACAGTATTACGACGGCTACCATTTCAGCGAACATGCAGAAGATGTTTTCAATCCGTTCAGCCTGATCAGGGCCATGAATAGCCAGAAGATAGATTCATACTGGTTTGGATCGGGAACACCAACCTATCTGATCAAAACCCTGCAGAAACATCACGTCAACGTGATGGACATTGAGAGAAAGGGAGCAAGCGTTGACGACTTCGATGTTTCGCCGGAGCAGGTAACCTCAGCCCTGCCATTGCTCTATCAGAGCGGCTATCTTACCATCAAGAAATACAGTCCCTTCACCAAGAGTTACAGATTGGGCTACCCAAACCAGGAAGTGAAGATCGGAATGCTCAAGAGTCTGGCTCCCAACTATCTGTCGCCCGTATCCATCGACAACAACGGACTGGTGAATGAATTTGTAGAAATGCTTTACGAAGATGATCTTGAGGGTGCTATGGTTCGGCTGAAGGCCTACCTTTCCAGCATCTCCAACCGTCTGTCGAACAAAAACGAAAGAGATTTCCAGACGGTCTTCTATCTGATTTTCAATCTGATGGGTGCTCTTATCAAGGTAGAAGAAGACAGTGCCATAGGCAGAGCCGACGCTGTATTGCAAATGCCTACCGCCGTATATGTATTCGAACTGAAATACGACGGTTCGGCAGAGGATGCCATCAAACAGATAGACGACAAAGGCTATCTGATTCCATATTCAGCCGAAGGCAAGCGACTGGTGAAAGTGGGAGTCAACTATGACAGCACCCAGCGAACCATCGGCGACTGGATTATCAGGGAAGAATAAGTAAACATTGCATAAAGGGACTTCCTCATTGTTTCGAAGATAAGCAATCCGTGGGCAATCGCAATGATTTGTCCACGGATTTTTTATCTATTTACGGGCAAAATCCCAAAGGAAATGTTAAAAATGAGGGGTTAATTTAAAAAAGATGCAGATAAATTTGCAAAAATTCAGGATTTTCCCTATCTTTGCAAATGTCTAGGAACTGCTGAGAGCCCTCCATGGGAGGGCGGAGACAGGAAAAGACATATATACATTAAGGCGTTACTGAACGTTTTGTATTTGACGATGTGAGAACTTCGCAACTTCAAACAAATTGTCAAAATCAAAGCAACGGGGACGTCCCAAAGGGTGTATTGTATATAGCCGGCACTGGCGTCGGGCGAGTCGTCGCCCGATTCCATGTAGGGTGAACTATACATATAAGCATCGGCGTGGGGCTTTCAGCGTTGTTCGTTTCGACAATTTGGGTATTGCGAAGACCTTCACATCGTGGAACGAACGACAGAACTGGCTCCACGTTTTTTTGTATATATAGGTCAGAAACAATTAATCCAGAGTCCATGGTTGGAGTCCCTGTTCTCGCTTTTAACTGAATAAAGAACTTATGAGAAAAGCATTATATATAATAATGTGTATGTTTGCTTTTTCGGTAAACTGTCAGGCTGCTTTAAATGACGAAGCAACATTGGATGGCGTAAAATACCGTGTCATCTCTGATTCTACGGCAGATGCAAGCATCGCAAAAACACAGGAATCCATCACCATTTTACCTTATGCAAAAATCAAAGGTCATACTTACAAAGTTGTTACCCTCAAAAACTCTGATCTGAAATTTAAAAAGACAGAGACCATTACCTCCATCACTTTACCCAACACCATCAAGGTAATCAGTTATTATGCCCTATGCTATACGGGAATATCTTCGATAACCATTCCCAATTCGGTGGAAGAAATCGGAGACAAAGCCTTCTGCAGTTGCAGAAAACTAAAAACAATTATCATTCCTTCTTCGGTGAAAAAGATGGGAGTTGATGTTTTTGAGAGTTGCACGTCGCTGAAAGAAGTCAAGATTCCGAATTCTGTCAAGGAAATGGGAGCTGGAAGTTTTGCATTTTGCTTCAATATAAACAAGATAACGCTTCCAGACCAGAAACCAATCATGCCAACCAAACAAAAATTCACCAATAGAAATGCTTCGGCAAAAGGTTTGGGAATCAACTATAACGTAGTGACAGAAATCAGAAGCAACAGTTCTGACAGATGTCCATTCTGGGTAATCGAAGATATTAACAACGAGAATTATACGGTTAATGCAAGTTCCGTGTTCTTTAATAAAATTCTCAAACCTATGCAGAACTCTTTCAGCTATTTCGCCAACGATAAGATTTATGCCGAAATCAACAAATGGCAGAAGAAGAAGGAATACGAGACCACAACCCAGTGGCGCACACGAGTAACAGAAGAAACCCGAAAGGCAAAAGTGCAGTCTAGTCTTGAAAATCTGAAGAAGGAATACATCAAGCAACGCACAAGCAAAGGCATCAAAGCCTTGATAGGCACATACGACGCAGACTACTCTACTTTCCCTATCTATATGGCAGGACTGGATACAGTGTATGTAAAGGTTCCACAAGCCCAGGCTCCAGCCTTCAAGAATCATTGGACGGAAGTGCGACTCTATCCAGAATATGGCGTAGTGAACGACCAGCTGGCATTGCTCTCCTGCTCGTTCAAGCTGAATGGCAATACCTACCAGACGCTGAAGAGCTATGCTGGCGACAACTCCAATGACAAAGCCAACGAGCTGATAGCCAACCTTTCACCTCTGGATATCGACTTCAGTGCCGGACAAGACAAAAAGCCTGTAAACAAAGATACAGGAAGCCTGGCAGCTTCTACCCCAACCCTCAAGATAGACAATGCCATCGACAAGAACATCCCAGTAAACCCAACCACCAACAAGAATACCTTCGTGGTGATTATCGGCAACGAAGACTACCAGCGGGTAAGCAAGGTAAACTATGCACTCAATGATGCAAGCACCTTCGCCAGTTACTGCCAGAAGACATTGGGCATTCCACAGCAAAACATCCGCAGTTACCGCAATGCCACCTACGGAACCATGCTTTCTGCCCTGGACGACATCAAAGGGATTGCCACCGCTTATCACGGCAACCTCGACGTAGTCTTCTACTATGCAGGTCACGGCATTCCTAGCGAAACCGACAAGAGTGCCTATCTGCTGCCAGTAGATGCAGACGGCATGAGAACAGAAGTGTGTCTCAGCACCAAACGACTTTACCAGACCCTGGGAGAACTGAACGCCCAGAATGTAGTGGTATTCATGGATGCATGCTTTAGTGGAGCACAGCGAGGAGAAGGCATGCTTGCCTCGGCTCGTGGCGTAGCCCTCAAAGTAAAGGCAGACGTACCACAGGGCAACACCGTGGTATTCAGTGCAGCCACTGGCGAAGAGACCGCCTTCCCATACAAGGAGAAGGGACACGGCATGTTCACCTACTTCCTCCTGAAGAAACTTCAGGAATCAAAGGGAGAAGCTACACTCGGCGAAATTGGCGAATACGTGAGCGAAGAGGTGGCTAAGCAATCCATCGTCATCAATCACAAGAGCCAGACTCCTACCATCATCAGCTCAGACACCATGAGCAGCTGGAAAGAAATCAAACTAAAGAAATAATGAACTAAAGAAATAAAGAGTATGAAGAAACAACAATCCCATCTTAAAAGCTGCAATACATTCACACGATGTATCGTAGCATGCTTTACCCTGTTGCTGACCATCACCCTACATGCGCAGTCATTCTCACTGCCCTGCAAGAAATATCCAGCAACAGTGCCTTTCAAGACAGAAGCCGGTGTAGATAGATATTGGCACGTAACCAGCGTCAAGTGTCTGGGTGCAGCCAATGGCGGCTATAAGTTCAGAATTTCGGGCATGGCAAAGAAAACAAGCCGCTCGCAGAATGTAGATTTATACTACATCATGCCGGGCAACAAGCTTCGTGTAGCCGGTGCCTACTTCTTCCCAGCCATCACAGAAGGAAGCCCTTTCAGCTTCACCATCATCTCTGCATTCAGAGGCTATGCACCAGCCAAGTTTAACGGATTCTTCATCCTGAACAAATTTCTTGCTGCAGAGCTGAAGAAAGAACAAGAGGAAGCTGCAGAAGAAGAGGAAGAAGAAACTGCTGAGAACGTGACAGCACAGACAACACAAGATGATGAGGAGGAATCCTCTGGTATCACTCCAGTCACTACGATTTCGCCTGAAAGGGGAAATGCCGGTCAGAGAAATGCCGGTCAGACTATCGTTGCCTCCCGAAGACCATACTCCATCACTAAGACCAGCCCATCCTGCAGCTACGCATGGCCAGGACTGAGTATCAAGTCGGTTACCATCAATGAGAATGCAACCATCCTGAACATGCAGTTCAACAACCGCCTCTACCATGAAGGATGGATTAACATCAACGGCAACGCTTACCTCACTGTGCCAGGTACCAACATCAAAGCCCGCCTCACGGGAGCAAACGGAGTAAGCACCAGTCCTGGAAGAACCAATATCACCTATAGTGAAGTAAGAAGCTTCACCCTGACTTTTGAATCACTGCCAGAGAACACTACTACTTTCAACTTCTACGAGTCTCCTTCGAGCAGATGGAAGATAGAAGGAGTGAGAGTGAAGTAATATATAACGAAAAAGCATTTTATCCAAAATGAAGTATTATGTTGGGCACAACATAACAGTTCAACGACGATGAATGCCGGCAACTAACACAGATTTCACAAAACATTAATCATAAAAAGAAATTTAACATGAAAAAATATCAAACTTTATTAATAATGCTTTGCATGCTGCCCATTTTGTCATCATGCGACACATTCAAAGAGTATGTCAGTCCCGAGCATCCATTCATTATGCTTGGGGTTGCCATCGCCATTCTTGCCTTCTGGTTCTTAGTTTTCCAGTTGGCAATGCATTACGCAACAAAAATCGTAGCAGAAATTTTGTTTTTCTTTTTTCCTTTCAGATTACACAATAATGAAGATTAGTTATGAAGAAGACTATAATTATTAGATACTTTTTGTTGATACTACTATGCTGCTTCACGCTCATAGCCAATGCCACAAAATATAGAGTATCTGCCCAGAGCACCCTGAACGTCCGTAGTAATCCTTCAGCATCAGCCAATATTGTTACCAAGCTACAATCAGGCGATATTGTAGAGAGCAACGCAGAAGTCACCGAAAACGGTTGGATAGAAATCATCTACAATGGTACGATAGGTTATGTAAAAGCTAGCTATTTGCAACCTATCGAAGAGGAAACAGACACTCCAAACCAAGTAATGAAAGATGACAGTTCTTTTGCAACTATCGCCAATACACTGCTCGGCGGAAGAGGAGACGGTTCTAGAAAGCTTGCTTACCTCATCTTGGCAGAAGTACTTATAATGTGGTTTATCTGTAAGTTTCTAAGAGGCCTGACACTAGATTTCGAGGATACCCGGGTCATAGGAGAAGACTGGTTGAAATGGGCAACCCCTGGTATTATGCTGGTTACAAGTTGCACAATTTTTTATTATATCAAGTCACTCGGAACCAATTCTCTATGGTTCTTGCAACCATCCATAGTCAACTCTTGGTGGCTGATAATACTCAATTTCGTCATATTCTTCTATGCCTTCACCAACCTGCTGGTTTTCTTTATCAGGACAATCGGTGATTTAGGAGAATGCTTCTGGAGCCGTATTAACATCAAGGTTGGTATGATAGGATGGGCTTTGGGAATCATCGGTTTTGTCATTTCATATTTCTGCAAGAAAGAATGGCTCGACTACGTACTTTGGTTTGAGGTTGCCATACAGGGCATACAAGTTATTATGATAGCTTGTAGCATCCAAAAGAATAAGTTACTCGGCATACCTCTCAGCTGTGCCGTCTATCTACTTGGCTCTATAGCCATTGTTCTCTTGGCACTTCCACTCACAGTCATCGCCATTGCCGTAGCCATCGGCATCGTGATTATTTGCTTCCTCTTAAAAGCAGACACAGGAAATTCCGTCACTAATAATGGTTCTAGTGGCAAAAAGGGAACTCTCATTGATGGACCAAATGGCCTGTTCATACAAACAGATTCTGGTGAAACTATTAATGTAGAAGAAGTATACAGCAACACGGTGCGTGACTCAAACAATGAAACATGGAATCGCTGGGGAACCACTGTTACCAAGCAATCTTAGAAATCATCAAACAATTAATTATAAATAATTATGGCTAAAATATTAACTCTACTTATCGCATTATGCATATTCTGCACAACAGACTCAATTGCTCAACAAAAACGAGGTCAAAGAATGCTAGTTAAAGCTCGTCAAGGTAAGGTATCTGCAATGAGCGTTGTTGCACGCTGCTACTATTCAGGAATAGAAGGTCTCCCAAAAGACACTAAAAAGGCGTTATTCTGGGCAAGAAAGGGAGCCCAGAACAATGATGTTTTTTCTATGCATCTAGCAGCTAGTTGGATACATGATCTGATGGAAAAGGGCGAAAAGTCTGAAAGGCTATACTGGGCTTTAAAAGGAGCCAATCGGTCTAGCATAGAACTTCAAATGATGACCGCCCTCTGCTATCAAGCATTAGGTAACCAAAAAGTATTTTCAGAAGAACAAGGTACTTATATCTATAAATATGATTCTGACAAAAGAACAACATTTTATGAAGAAGCAATTACATGGGCAAGCAAGGCAAAAGACCAATTTTTCGCTAATCCGACTGTAATAAGAGATGCAAAAAATATTATAGGTACATGTTCTGAAGAATTAGAGTTGCTTAACCAACAAAATGAAATCGAAGACAAATAACGCAAATGTCTTATAATAACAACAATATAAACAATTAAACATTAAAATTATGAGTTTAGTAAATTGTCCTAATTGCGGCAAGCCTGTCAGCGACGCCGCTCCAAAGTGCCCTAGCTGTGGCACAGAGTTGAAGAACGCACCTGCAAAGCAGGCATTCTGCAAGCATTGCGGTTCACCTATCACACCTGGTTCTGCCTTCTGTCCTTCTTGCGGAAAGAGCCAGAGTGCTACCCCTGCACAGACTGGCTACCAGCAGCCTGCCCAGCAACCTCAGCCACAAGCCTGGCAACAGCCACAGGCTGCACAAGCCAACAACACAGCGCAAACCACTAATACTACTGTAGTAGTTCAAGGTTCTCGCTCCAACGGCTTAGGTACAGCAGGATTCGTCTTCGCTCTCCTGGCGTTGTTTGTCTGCTGGGTGCCAGTACTCGACATCATCGTATGGTTCCTGGGAGCATTGTTCTCATTCATCGGACTCTTCAAGGCACCTAGAGGCTTAGCTATCGTAGGCTTTATCATTTCGTTCATCGGAATCATCATCCTGATAACAGTTGTTGGTTCTGTATTTGCATTCCTGAAATAGCCATGCCCATGAGATATTGTAGTAATTGCGGTGCGCCCTTGGATGAGGACGCACTGTTTTGTCCAGACTGTGGCACCAAGGCGGAAATTCCACCTTTGCCACAGCAACCTCCTCTACAGGACGTCGATCAATCATCCCCTGCTCCCGTAGTAGAGAATGAAGTACAGCAGCAATTGGATTACAATGAAAATATCCAGCAGCTTGACAATGAAGTAGAAGTTGAGACTGATGCTCACAAGCCGTATTATATCTGTGGAGCCATTGCCGCAGTCATCGTCGCTGCACTCATCGGTGGCTGGTTTTACTTCCATAAGTCATCTGGTGACAGCCTCCTCGGCTTGCAGAAACCAAAGTGGGAAAAATTTGTCCACATGAAGGAAAAGGAGACAGCTTTCTTCCAGTCGGCAGACCCAAACAGTCCTCGCCTGATGCAAGCTTGCAACGCTGAAGGATGCGGAATAGACTATCAGTATTTATGGACTGGCGACAAGCCGAATGATGGATATAAAGAACTCGAAAACTTCAAGTATGAGGATGCGACTTCTGTATTCCCAGTCGTAGAGGAACAAGACGGTTGGTACAAGGTTCAGATAACAGATTTGGGAGATGTACGCGAAGCATACGTAGAGAAATCGCAATGCGAAGAGGTGAAACCTGAGCCTATCACGCAGGAAGTGCTCAGCAGCATCAGTTCCGACTATAACCTGCAGGAGAAAGGCAAAAACAAGAATCTCTGCTTTGCCCTCAATACTGAGGAAGAAATCGCACGTCTGAGAGTAGGTGAACTGTTGGATGGCAACTGTCTGGCTTTCCCTTTTGCATACGAAGCAACAACAGAGGAGAGTGACACTACAGCCACATCTTATTTCGAAGTATCTGATTACACAAGCGATGATGGCAGCAAGTCATACACTTTCAGCATATATTACAACCCTAGCCGTATTGTTGCCAAGGATGACTACAAGACGTTCGACACAAAATCGCTCACAGAGGAGGAAATGACCGACATCGTAACCAAGGTGACAAGCATCAAGCAGAAATTCGACTGGATCACCTATGAGTATTACTTCCCATCGGTATCAACCGAACACCTCTTCTCATTCCGTGTTTTCGATGAACCAAGCGAAGAAGAAACATCCTCTGCTACGGAAGAAAAGAAAGTGACCGACTACAAGGTGGAAGACAAGAAACTGCTGGCTCTCGTTGATGGCAGTTGGGTTACAACCGGCTTCACCACAGAAGGTACTTTCGAATTGTACCGCATGGAGGATTTGGATGGTGATGGAAATCAGGAAATCATACTGCAGGATTACGAGGGCAACCATATCGAAAATCCATTCATCATCTATTATGACAAGAACACAGACACATTCATCAAGACTAATGGTCTGGAACTGGAAACACCTCCTACCATAGAAACAGCTGCTGATGGACAAAAGCTGCTGGTACAGAACGAAGGACTGCAAACCATCAAGTATTCGTATGCAAATGGCACAGCCACAAAAGTAAGCGACAAGATGAAATCGGTTGGCAAGGTTCGCAAAACGTTGAAATTGGAAGATGTCTATCCAGGTGAAGACGACTACGGGGAACGTAATATGACATTCGACTTCGACGGAGATGGTGAGGATGAAAACGTGACGTTCTATCGTGGTCAGAGTCATGCTGATGGATATGGCAGCTATATGACCATCCTTTTCGTGAAATGGGCTGATGGAAGAGAAATCGGTCAGCAGGACGATTATATTGTTTCTGCAACAACCTTCAGATTTCTTGAGCATCAGACTAACGGAATGCCTGATATCATAGCAGACAACCAACTCAAGAAATGGAATGGTTCGAACTATGAGAGCCAAGAATAAATGATATCATAAGTACCTCGTCGTAGCGATATGACAGGATTATTTTTGATTAGTTTTTCTGAAAAACGTCTGTTTTATCAAAAGTTTATTGTATTTTTGCAGAAGAATTCAAGAAACTCAAGCTCAAATGAGTTCATCTGGATAAAATAGAAATAAACTTGAGATAAAACAGATAGAAAAAAGGAAAATGAATACAGAAATATTATCAGCAGACAAAGACCCGATGGGCGCAGCCATTCTCGACTTCCAGAAGCACGGGAAGGCGGCAAGACTTAGAGTACTCTCTTCGATGTTCGAGGAGGATGAAATGCCAGTAACCCATCTCTTCAGAAGCATCCAGGAAATGCCGGTGCTGGAGCAGAAAGCCCTGCAGCTAGCCAAGGGACGGGTGCTGGATATCGGTGCCGGAAGCGGTTGCCATACGCTCGAACTTCAGAAGAAGGGACTGGCGGTGAAGGCGATTGATATTTCGCCCTTGAGCTGCGAAGCGATGAAGCTGAGAGGGGTGAAGGATGCGGAATGCATCAATCTCTTCGATCCGCATCTGAGCAGCGGAAATCATTCCGGAGAGAATCAGGAGAATCATTCCGGAGAGAATCAGAAGACTCATTCCGGAGAGAATCAGGAGAATCATTCCGGAGAGAATCAGGAGCAGTTTGAAGGCGGTTTCGATACGATTCTCCTTCTGATGAACGGAACGGGAATTGCCGGAAAGATAGAGCATCTCCCTGCCCTCTTCCAGCGCCTGAAGGCATTGCTGAATCCGGGCGGTCAGATTCTCATCGATTCCTCTGATCTGAAATACATCTATGAGAATGAGGATGGCAGTTTCGACATCAATCTGAACGGAGCCTATTACGGAGAAGTGGATTATCAGATGATCTACAAGGATGTAAAGGGCGACCGCTTCGACTGGCTCTACGTGGATTTCCCATTACTGAAATCCATCGCCGAAACCTGCGGTCTGCATGGTGAACTCGTGGCAGAAGGCGAACACTACGACTATCTGGCGAGAATCTTCTAAGCATTTAAAAGGCGATAAGATTTTTTATAGTATATGAAAAATAAAGAGGATGCGTCATAAGTTCAGATTATGACACACCCTCTTTATTTTTTTCTATCTGTTCGTCAATTTTTCTATTTTATCGCCGAAATCGTGACATCCGAGAAATCATTCATCAGGTCAAGAATCTCCAGGGTATGGAAATCCTTCTTCGCCTTCACTTCGATATTCGCCTCCAGGAATTCCTCCTTGGATAACCGGCGCTCCTTCAGTTCGTAGGAATGCACCTCCATTCCCTTCTGCTTGATTTGCCTGATGAATTCCTTCACGCTCTCACGAGACGGAGCAGAGAAATTCAGTTCGACGGTAGTGGTTCCCAACGGCGGAATCCAATAGTTCAGCACCTCCAGTCCGAGCAGCACCATCACCGTGGTAAGAGCCGCCGCAACATACATGCCGGTTCCGCACGCCAATCCGATGGCCGCCGTCACCCAAAGTCCAGCCGCCGTAGTCAATCCTCTCACCACATTCTTCTGGAAGATGATGGTACCGGCGCCCAGGAATCCGATGCCCGAAACCACCTGTGCCGCCACACGCGAAGAATCCTTCAGATCCACTCCGAATCCAAACTGCGAAACCACACAGAAAAGCGCACTTCCCAATGCCACGAGGAAGTGAGTGCGGAAACCAGCCTCCTTGGCACGGTATTCACGCTCTATTCCTATCGCTCCGCCCAGAACCAGCGCAAGCGAGAGGCGGATGGTAAGGTCTATATAGGTTGCATCCATAAAATATCCTTTCTTTTTAAATGATGAAATAAAAAGATGAAAAAGCACCACAAATGCTTCATTTTGATGTTGTCAATGCAAATATACAACTTTTATTCTGAAAAGCATCGTTTTTTAGTTATTTTTTCTCATCAGACAGAAAAATTAAAAAGGGGAAGTGCCGAAACGACACTTCCCCATGGATTGAATTAGTTATATAATCATCTGTCTCGCGACAGGTTATTCTGCGTATGCAGTCTTGTAGGCTGAGTCGAAGAACATAGCGCAAGAACCTACTCCAGTCTCATATTCATGCTGCTTCTGACCTGTGCTGTCATACTCCACTACGTAGCCGTTACCATTATAATCGGCATAGCCACTATCGCCCAATCTATAAGAGAGCACGAAGATATGACCGTTCAATGGGTCGACGAAGATTCCGCATGGGCTCACAGGCATCTCAGAGAGTGTCAGCGCCTGTGGTTGTGTACTTCCACCTACGAACACACTCACGCTAGGAGTTCCGCCATAAGGTGCATTGAGTACAAAGAAATAAGGACGAACCACCTCCACACTCGTACGTGTTGTAGCACCAGGGGTTACGCATACAGCATAGTTGCCATCTGCCAGCTTCTGTGACGTGCCCTGGGCGAAGTTCACGGTGCGCAGGGAATTCTCGCCATAAGCATTCCAAGAAGCATCATAATACTGGTTGTCAAGAACATACAAAACATTAGATGCATAATAGATGCTGGTAGGATTGTTCACACCCTCGATATTCTTTGTCTCTACATTGTCGTTGGAAAGATTGATGCAAGAGATGTTGCCACCACCTGCACCATAGTTGCTGTTAGCTACATAGAGAGTGCCATTACCGATGGCCAAGCCCTCAGGATAGCTGCCCACCTGCCACTTCTTTTGAAGAGCAAAGCTTGTGGTGTCCACAGCAGCTACATAGCCACCGTATGTAGTGAAATATACCTGGCCACCATTTGCGATGATATGGCGAGGCTCTTTGCCCTCGGTATTGCCCAGCAACTCTGTGGTCTTGATTTGCTTGATGCTCTGCTTGGTTTTCTTGTCGATTACCTCGATGGTGTTGCTCTGATCTACGGCAAGATAAATCTTGTTGCCATATACGATGCCGTCATTGGCTGTATTACCGAGCGAACGACCGTTAGCAGCCTTGAACACGCCCTGTGTAGCTGTGCTTGAAGCATAGTCGATGGCTGTGAGAGAGCTCTCGATATTGCTATACATGTTACCTGAATTCACAACATAAGCGCCCGTACTATACACCTGGAGATAAGTCTCAGGATAGTCTTTGGCAGGATCGCATGATGTCATCACTGCAGTGCCCATCAAGAGCACCGCCAAACCTAATAAATACTTTTTCATTTTCTTTTTTCTGTTTATATTTGAATCTAATTTGTTACTATCTAGAAGTTATACCCGATGCTTAACATCCAGCTGCGGCGAGGCATCGGATAATGCCCCACGAGTTCATACTGCTTCGCCAACAGGTTCTTCACATCCATCCTGACCTTCACGCCTCTCAGGGATTTTCCACAAAGGCTCAGTCCGTCGAGCTGGCGATAGAGCGTCAACCCCATGTCCCAGTAGCCATCCACTTCGGTGCCGTCATAGTGTTCGTTGTTGGCCCATCGCTTGCTCATTCCCTGTCCATGGAGCGAGACATTCACCCAGGGATTCTCCCACCCAAAGGCAATACTGCCCGAGTGCAGAGGGATATAGGCTACTTGATTGCCATAATATTTGGACGAGCGGTCGGTATGATTCACCACGTGCTGGTAGCTATACGACCCTTGCAGTGAAAGCTGCTGCCCCGGAGCCATCTGCCAGGTGCCACGCAAAGAAGCATCCACGCCAACGACATCAACCCGTGCCAAGTTCACAGTACGCCAGACGAACATATTGTAAGGAACGCCCACAATCTTGTCGGTCACCCGATTGCAATAGCCGTCCAGCGTTGCTTGAACATTCCATCCCTTGTAACGCAGGGATTCGCCGTTTCCCCCATCTCCAGAAGAAGTCTTTTTCCATGTAAGCCCGATATTCAGCTGTCGGGTTTTCTCAGGCTTCAAATCAGAACTTCCATAATGGAAGAAATAGTTCTCGTTGAAAGTTGGTACTCGGAAGATGTCCTTGTACGAAGCCCTGAGATAAAGTTCATCGCTGGCTGTACCATTCCCCAGGAGCCGATAAGAAAGCGAAAGCGATGGCGAAAGCCGGCGTGCATCCTTGGCAGCCAGTCCTGCTTTTGTAGGATTGGCGCTGCCTGGCAGAGTCTCTATCTTGCGCCCCACGCTGTTGAGGTAAACCGAAGCCAGCATCCTGGCAAGAGCCACCCATCTTCCCTTCGCATATCGGACGGAGAGCGACTGCAGGATACCATGTCGATGAGGTCGCAGGTCGGTGGCGAGGGTGCTGTTGAGCGAGTTCATCATCCAGTCGGCAGAGTAATCCACCGCCCAGCCATCCCCCGGCATCCACATCAGGGCTGCCGAAGTATAATATTCCCTCTGCCAGTAGGTAGCATCATTGCGCCGATTTGCCACGAGTGTGTCCTGATAGGCAGAACTCGCCCAGTTCATCTTGGCTTGCACCTTCAGCATCCAACGGTCATCGAGACTTCTGGCTTGCCATCTCGCCTGGGCAAAGGCGTTGCGGTCGTGCAACTGCTCGGCAGTTACATCGGTGTAATATCTCACGATGCCTGGCAACTGTCGGTCGTTGTCATAATAGTAGAGCTTTGCCCACAATTGGTTCCGGCTCATGCCATCGGCTCGCCTGCCCATCATCCAGTGCATATTCAGCTCACCATGTCCCGAGTTCATGCGGCTGTTGGTTCTTCGCTCATGGGTAGTATATTTACCATTGTGCAAGATGAAAGGATAGTCGTTTTCGGCATAGGTATATTCACCCATCGCCTGGAGGGTGAACCTATCAGAGAATCTCTGCACATAGCGCAGATACGGCGAGACATATCCGAAGGACCCCACCTGCAACTGGGTAGAGAGGTGAGGCTGCCTGTCGATGGGAATCTCGCTCATGGTCTCGATGGCGAGCAAGGCAGCTACCGAGGCTTGCCGGGCCGAGATAAAGATGTCGTCGTTGTCGCCAATAGTGAGCCGCAAAGTCTGCACTTGGTCGAGCGAATAACGGGACACATCAATTTCGCCGCCCTGGCATTCGCTGAGCAGCACACCATCGTAACTCACTCCCGTATGTCCCGCTCCGAATCCACGCACAGCTACCGTCTTCATTCCTCCAGCCCCACCATAGTCGCGCAGATTGATGCCTGGCATTCGGTGCAAGGCGTCGGCCATATCCGTAACGCCGAGCCTCAACATATCTCTCTTGTCCAAAAGCTGGAGAGGCGATGTACTCGTAAGTATCCGGTGCTGCCGGGCATTTACTTTTACTTCCTGCAGGCGCTCGGTACGAATGGAATCTTGCCCCATACCCACCTGTGCGTACGACAGCAGCAAGCTACCGAGACAAATTTTCCTCAATACCTTCATTCATTCTATCTTTTATATTATTATCTATGTCTCCATCGCGAACCCATCCCACGGGGTTGGATAGAATCATCAGAATCCTTTCTCTTCCTACATTCCACTCCCGGTGTAGGCTAATCCTCTGATGGCAACGGCAGGTCTTCTGACTCGCATCCTCCCCGCATCCGTCATCTCTTTTTTCTGACAGATGCACAACTCATGGCAAGCGGTCTTCCCGAAAAAATGTCAGTGACCATGGTGCTTGCCGCAATAAGACGCTTACAGCAGCGG
>ERZ869979.202-NODE-202-length-17957-cov-4.882550_pt1 | contig 17957 bp, 16 predicted proteins | sample MGYA00521269_ERZ869979 | MGnify/ENA primary metagenome ERZ869979 (study PRJEB32232, sample SAMN07284974) | human gut metagenome | biome: human-associated habitat; material: feces | host: Homo sapiens | place: Tanzania | collected 2014-04-05 ... | reverse complement strand
GAGATTTCAATGCAGCACTGAATCTGAGAGATGCAGAAACTTACGAAATTGCATGATCCCGCAAACGTAAGCATGTACCGAAGGCTATTTCGGGAATTTACGACTGTGGAGTGTACTTAGGATCTGTGAGTAGAGATAACTCCGGTTGCTCAAAAACATACACGAAGAAACAGTAAGTGGTATTCGAGAGAAGCCACATTATCTCAATGTGAGTATATTTAATCATATTTTGAGTGGCAGGCATCATGAAAAAAACACAACATAATTCCGGCACCAGCCTTTTTCTCATGGAAATGATCCTGGCTCTTTTATTCCTGTCCCTTTCCTCTGCTGCCTGTATTCAGATTTTTGCGGCAGCCCGGAAAAACCGTATTCAGGCAGAACAGTGGAACCAGATCCAGGCACTCACTACTTCCGCCGGGGAAGCACTGGAGGGTACCGATGGTTCTCCGGCAGAACTTCTGTCCCTTCTTCCAGGCGGCATCCAAAAAGAGGACAATCTGATCTGGTATTATGACGACACCTGGCAAAACTGCTCCGAAAAAAACGCGTCTTATGAAATGATTTTTTCTCCGGATACTTCCTCTTCTGAAAAATCCGGAGAGCTGTCTTTCCTCCAGGTTTCGGACAAGCATATGATTTACCGGATTCCCTTAAGTTTTCCGGCTGAATACAGCGAAAAGGAGGGTTCCTGATGAAACAGAAGCATACTTTTTTTGTAACCGTGGGAATTCCCTCTCTGTTTCTGATTTTTTCTGTTCTGTGTCTCTGTGTACTGGCTCTTCTCACTCTTGGAAGTTCACGGTCTGGCCTGAACACCGCCAGGTATTCCATGGAACAGACTGAAAAATATTATAACGCCTGCAGCAAAGCCACAGAAACCGTATCTGAAATTCGAAATGAGCTGTCTCAGTACGCAGATAACGCTTCTGATGAAGCAAAATATTTTTCCCTGATACAGGCAAAAGCAGATACTGACAGGAATTTTTCCTGGGATTCCACGAAACATACCTTAACTTTTTCTACTGAAATCTCAGATACCCAGCAGCTTTGTACTGTACTTGAAATTTTTTACCCAGCAAAAAACAATGGTTCCGTTCTGGAAATCCGGCAGTGGAATACTGATCTTACCAATTCCTGGGATCCGGATACACGCCAGAATCTTTTTAAAGGAGAGTGAAATTATGGATATAGAAACCCCTATTCCCGATTTTCTGACAGAAGCAGCCAATAAACGCGTTTCTGATATCTTCATCATTGCAGGCCGCCCTCTGGCCGAAAAAATCGACGGTCATCTTCTAAGCAGTGGAGAACGACTGATGCCTGCGGAAACCGAAAATCTGCTTCGCATCATTTACAAACTTGCCGGAAACCGTGATATATCCCGGCTTCTGGAAACCGGTGACGATGACTTTTCGTTTTCCATTCCCGGCGTCTCCCGTTTCCGTGTCAACGCTTATAAACAGCGTGGTTCCCTGGCTGCCGTGATCCGTGTGATCGCCTTCCGGCTGCCGGATCCTGCAGAGCTTTCCATTCCGGAAGATGTGATGAGTGTTTCTGATTATACACGCGGCATGGTCCTTGTCACCGGTTCTGCCGGAAGCGGTAAATCTACCACTATGGCCTGCCTCATTGACCGGATTAACCACACCCGGGAAGGCCACATTATTACCCTGGAAGATCCTCTGGAATATCTTCACCGCCATGACCGCTGCATTGTCAGCCAGCGAGAGATCTGCACCGACACCGAGAGTTACTTGACTTCTCTTCGTGCCACCCTCCGCCAGAGCCCCGATGTAATCCTTCTGGGTGAGATGCGTGATTATGAAACCATACAGACCGCCATGACTGCCGCAGAAACCGGACATCTGGTTTTTTCCAGCCTTCACACGCTTGGTGCTGCCAACACCATCGAGCGTATCATGGATGTCTTTGAACCTTCCCAGCAGCGTCAGATCGCTATCCAGCTTTCCATGGTCCTTCAGGCGGTTATTTCCCAGCAGCTGATCCCGGATGTGGACGGCCGCAACATTCCTGTTTTTGAGATTATGCGCCTGACACCTGCCATCCGAAATATGATCCGTGACAACAAAGTTCATCAGATCGAAGGCGTAATCTCCACTTCCAGCCAGGATCAGATGCGTTCCATGGACCAGAGTCTTCTGGAATTATACAAAAAAGGCCGTATCACTAAGGATACAGCCATGAGCTATGCTATGAATCCGGAGATGCTAAAACGCCGGCTTATGTAATAATACCCAAAAGCAAAATCCCTCATCACCTGCCAAGCTTCGTGACAGTGATGAGGAATTTTTATCTTTTCTTGATCAGTGCACTACATTTCCTACAATTCCATAGGAAACAATATACATAATCACACTTGCCATAAAAAGTCCGCACAGAATCGCAATGGAGGATTTTTTGATATCCACCTCAAGAAGAGAGGCGATCAGTGCACCTGTCCAGGCTCCTGTGCCCGGAAGAGGGATTCCCACAAACAGCAGAAGTCCCAAAAATTCATATCTCTTGATCTGGTCACTCTTTCCCATAGCTCTGTTTTCCAGCTTTGTGATCAGACCTCTGAACGTCTTTGTTTTTTTCATCCATTTAAAGATCTGCCGGATAAAAAGCAGGATAAACGGAATCGGAATGATATTTCCCACGATACAGATCGGCAGTGCCTTCGCAGCCGATATCTTCAGCAGAGAGGCTGCCAGAAGGCCGCCTCGAAGCTCCAGTATCGGGATCATTGAAATGATGAACACAGCTCCCTCAGGAGAGATAAACTGTGCAAGGTGGTGTGAAAACCACTGTACCAATACTTCCATAATATCTCCTTAATCGTTATTTCTGCAGATATTCCTTCAGGAATTCTACCAGCTTTTTCATCTCCTCATCCGTGCCGATGGTGATACGGAGATAATTGTCGATCCTGTCCTTCGGGAAATATCTTACATAGATATGTTTCTCCCTCAGTGCTGCGAAAAGCTCTTTTGCCGGACAACTCTCATGTGTAGCAAAGATAAAGTTGGATCTGGAATCCTGGAAGGAAAATCCAAGCTTCCTGAGCTCTGCCTTTGTCCACTCTCGTGTTGTAATGATCTTATGGCAGCATTCCTCAAAATATGCCTTATCCTCCATAGATGCCACACCAGCTGCGATGGTGGTACGATCCATTGTATAGGAGTTAAAGGAATATTTCACATCATTGAGATATTTGATCAGCTCCGGATTTCCGAAGGCATAGCCGATACGCATGCCTGCCAGAGATCTGGATTTGGAAAAGGTCTGCACAACAAGCAGATTATCATATTTTTCGATCAGCGGCAGTGCGGATACTGCTCCGAAATCCACATACGCCTCATCTACGATCACGATACTCTCCGGATTCTTTGCCACGATCTCCTCGATCTCGGAAAGAGGCATTTCTACACCGGTCGGTGCATTTGGGTTAGGGAATACGATCCCGCCGTTTTCACGGAAATAATCTTCCTTACGGATATGGAACTCCTCATCCAATGCCGGGCGTTCATATGGAATCCGTAAAAGATCTGCCCATACATCATAGAAAGAATAGGTGATATCCGGGAACAGGATCGGTTTCTCTGAATTAAAAAATGTGAGAAAACACATAGCCAGTACATCATCGGAACCAACACCTGTAAATACCTGCTCGTCCTTCAGTCCGTAGAACGCGGCAATACTGTGTACCAGATCTCCTGCTGTCGGATCCGGATAAAGTCTCAGGGTATCGGCATCAAGGGCCTTCAGCGCCTTCTCCACACCCGGAGCCGGTGAATATGGATTCTCATTTGTATTCAGTTTGATCATACCGCTCTCGTTTGGCTGCTCGCCAGGAGTATACGGCACTACTTTTCGTATATTAGCTTCCCATGGTTTCATGCTGTGCTTAACCTCCTATCATATTCTTTTGCTATTGTACTCACTGGAAGGACATTTGTCAAAGGGTAATACCACCTGCCAGGCGCAAAAAGACACCCGTACCGGGTTACAGGGTACGGGTGTCTGGTTTATTTTCTTAAATTATGAAGGGCTGTTCTGGTCTGTATCGGACGGATATCCGTGCTGTATCTGTAATCAGATACGTGCTACGCCTGTTGCTTTTGCTGCCTCTGCTACTGCTTTGGCTACAGCCGGTCCGACTCTCTTGTCGAATGCCTTCGGAATGATATACTCCGGAGAAAGCTCCTCGTCTGTGATCAGATCTGCAAGAGCCTTGGAAGCTGCGATCTTCATCTCATCGTTGATATCGCTTGCTCTTACGTCAAATGCACCACGGAAGATTCCAGGGAATGCAAGAACGTTGTTGATCTGGTTCGGGAAGTCACTTCTTCCTGTGGAGATAACCTTTGCTCCGCCTGCTTTTGCGTCATCCGGGAAGATCTCCGGTGTCGGGTTTGCGCATGCGAAGATGATGGCATCTTTGTTCATGGTCTTAACCATCTCTGTTGTAACTGCTCCAGGAGCGGAAACACCGATAAATACATCAGCGCCAACCAGCATCTCTGCAAGAGATCCCTGTTTCTTCTGAAGGTTTGTGAGCTTGCTCATCTCTTCCTTAACCGGGTTCATTCCTTCTGTACGTCCCTCATAGATGGCACCCTTTCTGTCGCAGAGTGTAACATCCTTGAAGCCTGCCTTCAGAAGAAGTCTGCAGATAGAAATAGCAGCTGCACCTGCACCGTTCATAACGATACGAACATCCTCTTTCTTCTTTCCGACAACCTTAAGAGCATTTGTCAGACCTGCAAGTGTGATAACTGCAGTTCCGTGCTGGTCATCATGGAAGATCGGAATATCACATTTTTCTTTCAGTTTTTTCTCGATCTCAAAGCATCTCGGAGCGGAGATATCCTCAAGGTTAACACCACCGAAGGATCCGGAGATCATGTAAATAGTATTTACGATCTCGTCTACATCATGGCTCTTAATGCAAAGCGGGAATGCGTCTACATCACCGAATGCCTTGAAAAGCACACATTTACCTTCCATTACAGGCATACCAGCTTCCGGTCCGATGTCACCAAGACCAAGAACTGCGGAACCATCTGTTACAACAAGACACATATTCCATCTTCTTGTAAGCTCGTAGGATTTATTGATATCTTTCTGGATCTCAAGGCAAGGCTGAGCTACACCTGGTGTATATGCAAGAGAAAGGTCGTCTTTATTCTCAACCGGAACTCTTGTAACAACCTCGATCTTACCTTTCCAATCTCCGTGCAGTCTTAATGACTCTTTTGCATAATCCATTTTCTTTTCCTCCTTGGATAATTATGATATATTTCATTTCAAAAGGATTACCTGAATTAATAATTACCATTGAAGAATTTACTGTCCTTCGGAAGCTCATAGCCTTCAAAATAAGAGCCAAAATCAAGCTTCAGATAACTACAGAGATCAGCAAGCTCTACCATGGTATTGTCGTTGACCGGGATGCCATTCTCTTTTCTGTCTTTTTCAGCAGCTACCTCTTTCTCGCCGTGTGTATAGATCCTGTCCTGACCGTCTGCCTTCGGGCTCTCCCGAAGTGCCTCAAGGTATTCTGAAAAATGCTTGCGGATCGCATCCGGATCTCCGAATGCCGCCGGGTTGATCGCCATAAATCCATGGCAGATACCGGTCTTATCCGGGAATGTACAGCACTTGTCGGAGGTAACGCCCATGGAAAGAATAGAGCTGAACAGCTCACAGAGCATTCCATAGCCATATCCCTTATGGCTTCCGCTGACTTCCTCGTTTCCGCCGAGAGGCATGATCCCGCCGCCCTTCTTGGCTACGATGTTTGCAAGTACATCCGGTGCATTATTGCTGGCATGACCGTTTTTGTCAAGTGCCCAGCCATCCGGAAGAGGCTTGCCCATCTTATTATACATTTCCAGTTTACCTCTGGTTACAACTGTCGTAGAACAGTCAAAGAAAAACGGATACGGATCTGCAGGCATAGAAACTGCGATCGGGTTGGAGCCCAGCATAGCCTTTCTTCCGAAGGTCGGTACCATGATCGCCTCGGAGTTGGTGCATGCCATTCCAAGAAGTCCTTCATGGCAGGCCATGTTCGCATAATATCCTGCAATACCGAAATGGTTGGAATTTCGTACACTTACGATTCCCACACCAGTTGTCTTCGCCTTCTCAATTGCCTTTTCCATGGCAAAATGGCTGATCAGCTGGCCCATTCCATTATGTCCGTCTATCACAGCAGAAATCGGTGTCTCAAAAACAACTTCCGGTTTCGCCTGGGGATGGATAGTCCCCTTCTCGATTCCTTTATGGTAACGAACCATTCTCTGCATTCCGTGGCTCTCGATCCCATACAGATCAGCAGTCAGAAGAACATCTTTAATGATGCTTCCTTCTTCCTCAGAAAAGCCAAACGCTTTGAAAACGTCTCCGCAGAAATGGTTCAGTGTGTCATAACTCCATTTTACATATCCCATGATCGTAAGTCCTTTCTCCTGATATTTCCAGCAGGTTACTGCCATAATACCAAACTTTTTTGGTATTACCAATACAGTCCCTATTATAGCACTCGGTCTTACCAAAATCAATAGTGGTCTTACCAGATCAACGGGATTTTTACTGAAATTTTATTTAATTTTTGTCAGGTGGATCAGCGATGAAATACAAGGCTGTTCTCACCCTGCTGCTGTGCGATCTCAATTATATATTTCTCAATGGTTTCCATATGTTCGCGCATCAGCTTCTCCGCCTGGTTCCGGTCTCCGGAAATAATGGCTTCCACCAGTCTTCTGTGCTGGTCATCCACCTCAAGAGCGGAATTATGTTTCTGCATAATATAGGTTCGGGTACCGGAAATGATCTCCTCTGTCAGCTGTGCTGCCGCATCCAGAACATTATAGATCATAGGATTCCCAGCGATCCTGCCGATCTTCGTATGAAGCTTCTTATCAAGACCTGCGCGGGTTTTCTCATCCTCTGCGCTCTCCAGCTGTGCCAGAATGGAACGCAGATCTAATGCGTCCTTCTCCGTACAATTCCCGGCTGCAAGAAGAGCAGCCTCCTGCTCCAACGCAGAACGAAGCTCCTGCACCTGCTGTACATGGCTGTTATTCAGCTGAAAAAGAAGGGCCAGTGGTGCAGAAAGCCACTGATCCATATTCTCGGTGATATAGTTGGCTCCGCCGCGGACCGTTGTGACAATTCCCATCAGCTCCAGTGCCCGCAGGACTTCACGGACAGCAGGTCTGGAAACTCCCAGTGCTTCTGCCATAACACGTTCCGCAGGTAACGTATCACCCGGTTTCAGTTCTCCGTGCCGGATATTGTCTATGATCTGTGTTAATATTCCGTCAAATGCTCGTTCTTCTGTAATCTTTGTAAACATGTCGTCCGTTTCGGCCGCCTTCCTTTATTATTGTGTTGTCTTCCTTTACATAAAAATCCCGGAATATAGACAAGTGGATATTCACCATTCTCAGTCACCATGCAGTTCTGCACCAGATGATCGCTCTGCAGCCATTCAGCCAATCTGTGCATTTTGACTATTTGCCCTCTCTATTTTCCGGACTTTTATAGTAAATATTATACGATAATTCACCAATTTAATCAATAGTAAATAATAAATTGGTAAGACATATTATTTTATTCCATTATTGAGAATATTTTCCACTTCCTCCATCTGACCCAGCAGCATTTTCTGGCGGTCGTCAAAAAGAAGACCTTTATTATGCCTGTAATACTGGTCAGAACCGTTCTCCCGGATGAACCAGAGACTATAATAGTTGGCGTTCAGCTCTGTGATAAATGCCACCATTTCCTGGCTGTCCCCAAAGGCAGCTTCCATAAAATCGAAGACGTTCTGAAGAGTAAGAGATATTTCGTCGGTTCGGTTTTCGTAGGCTTCGGTTTCGGATTCGAAGAGGCCTTTGACAAACTCGTAGTTCCTGTTTGACAATGGCTCTTTCGATTCTGCTGCAGCACTTCTGCTTCCTGCCGGATCTGAGCCTGATCCGGTTTTATCTGATCCGGTTGATTCCGATCCGATTGATCCCGAGGTTGATTTCGATCCAGACGCATTTTCAAAGAATGACACAACTCGTTTCTGTATACGCTCCTGCTGTTTTGTAAGAAGCTCACTCTTTTTGTCCTTTTCAAGATCCGCCTCTGCTTTTTCCAGGAGATTTTTTGCTGTAAGGCTATCCTGATCTTCTCTGAAGTACACCATATAATCATACAGTTTCGTGAGATAGGCATCGGTAATGTAGCATTCTGTAAAAAGCTCGCTGAGCTTTCCGTTGAGGAGACTTACAATGCTCAGATGCTCATCCAGGGAGGCCGTGCGGATCTTGCCCAGAGTAATGGAATCCCACTTTCCTTTCAGGATGTCCTCTACCTTATAGTCCGTTCTGTACTTATAATAGAGAGCCAGATAGCTGGCGAAATCCTTTGCGATCATCCTATGCTGGATGTACTGGCTGACTACCTCACGGTCTACGGTTTTTCCAAGGATCTCATAAACCTGGATCAGACGGGAAAGATCCTCCCAGCCCCTGGCTGTAGCAAAGATCTTTCCGTCTACGGTATTCTCCACCCTGTAGAAATTTTTTCTGCGAAGCTCCAGATAAGAGATCACAGCCGGATGGATTCCCTGCTGGTAGGCGTATTCTTTCCATACATCAAGATCGGCCTCCACGTCGATCTTCTTGATACGGTCCAGAGTGACCACATCAAATTCCCGGACGGATTTGTTGTATTCCGGCGGGTTTCCTGCTGTGACGATCACCCAGCCTTCCGGTACTTTCTGGTTTCCGAAGGTTTTTCCCTGAAGAAACTGCAGCATCATCGGCGCCAGCGTTTCGGATACGCAGTTAATCTCATCAATAAACAGGATGCCTTCTCTCAGGCCTGTTTTTTCCATCTTATCGTAGACGGAAGAAATGATCTCGCTCATGGTATATTCTGTGACGGAAAATTCTTCTTCTCCATAATTCTTTTTTACAATAAAAGGAAGGCCCACGGCGCTCTGTCTGGTGTGATGGGTGATTGTATAGGAAACGAGAGCGATGCCGCATTCTCTGGCGATCTGCTCCATAACCTGTGTTTTTCCGATTCCGGGAGGGCCCATAAGAAGGATCGGTCTCTGACGGATCGCCGGGATCCGGTACTCACCGAATTCGTCTTTTGCAAGATATGCTTCTATGGAATCTCTAATCTCCTGTTTTGCTCGTTTGATATTCATGATCTTTCTTCTCCTTGTATCTCATCCTCCGTGATCACCAGCTTCATGGCCCAGGCCGGGATGTCCACCTCTTCCGGCTCCTGCTCCATAAATACAAATGCTGTCCGGTATGGCGGCATCTTTGCCGGGAAAATCCCGTAACCGTCTGTAAAATATACCAGCCCTCTCAGGTTTTCAAATTCCCGGTTCTCCATCAGTTCTTCCACATAAGCAAAAGCCGGACGGAAATCTGTGCCACCGTCACCGTAGAGTTCCAGATTATCCATGTAATCCTTAAGTTCTTCTTTTCCGGTGATCTTCACATCCAAATGAACTTTCTCGTCACACTGGATAATGTGTATATTTACCTTCTGGAAAAAATTTCCGCTGTCACTTAAGATCCCATAAGTTTCCTCCAGAAATCTCCGCACCAGTTCCCCGGAACAGGACATGGAGGTATCGATCACGATGATAAATTCCGACACCTTTTTTACTTCCCTGGATTCCAGTGGTTCGATCAGCGGCATATTCCCGTAAAGTGAAAGTCCATAGGTATAAAAATTATAATCAAAGCTGTCCGGATCTACCGTCAGTTCTTCCCGGAATACCGCAAACTTCCGAAGAAAATCCCGATAATCATACCGTTCCCGATTCTCCACTTTCAGCTGATCCAGAAAATCTCCATCCTGCGCTCCTGCCTCCCTGGAAAAGGTCTCCAGGTCTGTCTCGATCCCTTCGCTGATATCTCCCCATTTTTTGCTCATCAGGGGATTGGGTTTCTGATTGGGCTGCTGGTTGGCCCAGTATTTGTGATCGTCCACATAGAATTCTTTTTCCAGCTGTGCCAATTCTTTTTCCTTCAGGAACTGTTCTTTCAGGATCTTGTAGATCCGCTCCGCATTCAACGTCTTCTTTTCCTTTTCCAGAAGGCGGTAAGTTTCTCTCCGGAGAAGACTTCTGGAATACCGGACTGAACGGTGATAGATCCCATCAATCATATGCTCCACTGCTATATCGCAACTTAAATTCCACAGACGCTTCTCTATCCCCGGTTTTCCGAAATGCCGGAAAATGCAGTGAAACACCATGTGAAGATATCCCCGGTTCACAAGTATCCGGTTCTCCCTGTAAAGCCCGCCAAGCTGTGCAGGATGAAAATACATCACAGCCCCGTTTGTTCCAAATGGACTGACAGAACCATCCATCTGGTAAGCAAAGCTGCTCAGCGCCACATCCAGAAAACGCATGCCCATATACAGCTCGTCTCTTGCTGCCCGGAGGATGCTGCTGCCGATGTCTTGGAGACGCTGGGCTGCTTCCTGGGAATTGGATTCCTGGCCTGGCAGGAAATTATTTTTATTGTTTTCAGTTGTTTTTGTTTCTATTTCACTCAGGATTTTCATCTCCTCTGATCTGCTGTTGCAATTCTGTTTTCATTATAGCACTCCCAGAAACTACTATAGTTGCCATTACTACTTCATAATATCGTAATCTATCTACATGCAACTTATTTTTCACATACTCACATATGTTATAAAGTTAGTGCAGTCACTCCGAAGTTATCAATGGACACTTCCAGCTTACAACTGAAATTTCTTTCTCCTTTTCACCGGTCGAACTGAATCTTCTGCTTCACCGGACACCTTCTGCTCTTCCTCCATCATCCGGCTCCGCTCATTCATCAGAAATGCGGATATCTCCATATCTTTCTTCCTGGACGCCACATCAATACTGTGTTCCAGGCCCTCTCTGTTCCAGAGCTTTTCCCGGGAAAGCAGCTCCAGGCCATTTAAGTTTCCGCTTTCCACCAGATATTCCCCGATATCCTTAAGATTTCCCCGGATATGATCCTCATACTGCTTCTTCGCCTTTTCGCTGAGTTGCCACGGATAACGAAGCCGCCCGAAACTCATATCCACCAGAACTTCCAGCTTATCCATCACCACTGCCATATCAAACAGGCTGTCATACTCCGCGAAATCCAGTTCTTTATTATAGAAGCATTGCCGGTAATTGGTCCCGGAACCGTGATATTCCGTAAACAGGATCCGGGCAGGCGTATTCTCCACCGCCTCATCATAATGCTCCGGAAAAACCATATGCGCACGTTTTCCACTTGCCTCATTATTTTCATACAGAAAATCCACATCGATCTTCTGCCACAGCTCACCGAGAATCTCCTTCGCACAGGATTTGAGCCCTTTTTTCTGATGGATCACAATTTCCTTCAGCCCGCTGCAACCTGTAAACGCCCCGGTTCCCACCTGCATCAGGGTATCCGAAAATTCCAGCCGTTCCAGTTTTTTGCATCCATAAAAAATATATCTTCCGATTTCCTTCAGTGTCTCTGGAAAAACGATCTCCTGCACTTCCTCTCCGGCAAGAAGCCTCTCTCCTCCGAACGAAAAGTCGTCTTCACTCTCCCAGACTTCCGCCTCTTCCTCGCCATCCTTATGTGCGGAAAACGCATACGGCGCCGCACTGACTACCGGAAAGCCATTGATTTCTGCCGGGATCACGATCCGGTCATCGGTACCGTAACACCGGATGATCTCTATTGCATTATTTTTAATTCTATAATGTATTTTCATCGTACACTTTCTTCCCTATGTCACAATAATAAAAATTTCTGTTTCCTATTGTAGACTTATTCCAAACAAAAAACAACCCGCAGGACCACTAAGGGCAAGTCAGTATCCTGCGGGTTGTTCGTTTCTTTTATCATAAGGTTGGAGGAATTACTATATTTTTATCGGTCTATACTTTGAGTTTTTTCTCTTCAGGATTTAAAGTTTCCTGTAAACTTCCATACCATATCCGGCTGTTCCGGAAGATAGGTAACGTTAGGTCTCCAGGTCGCGATCACGGTATCTTTGGAATTGACCCAGAAGGAATACTCTTCCCTGTAGGAAGTGTTGAGCAGACCCACGGACAGATATAACGTTTCCTGATCCATTCCATAGGCAATGCTGTGATATCTCTTTGTAAAATCATCCTGGTAAAGATCGTTCTGCTTCCAGCTCTTAAATCCTGCATAAGCGATTTTTTTCTCACCCTGGACTGTCATTTCCAGACGCAGTTTACATCCTTCCGGAACGATCTTCGCCCTTTCAATGTTTCTTGGATTTTCGGTAAAAATAATCTCCCTGTTAAATAATCTGCTGAGTTCTTTTCCCGCAGTTTTCCGTCTGCCTTCCGGCTGCGGCAGAGAAAGACTTTTTATTTTTGCTTCCAGATATTTCTCTCCTTCTTCCCGTTTTTCCTCCGGGCAAGGTATGAGAACGGCTTCTTTCATATATTTAAGGCAGATATCTGCCGCAAGATATTCTCTCGCACCTGCGGTAATGCCGATGGCAACCGGAAGTTCCCGGAAACACACCAGATACTGTCCAAATGCTCCTTCTGCCGCAAAGATCTCTTTTCCCGCTTTAATGTGATATGCATAATGGGTCAGCGCTTTTTTCTCATCTCCGGGAATTACGACTCTTGGCTGTCCCATCTCTTCAATCCACCACTGTGGCACCAGCTGCTCGCCCTTCCAATTTCCTTTCTGGAGAAGAAGCTGTGCCAGTGTGGAAATCTGATCTGCGGTCAGATACATACCCCAGCCGCCGGTATTATGTCCCTCCGGGCTTGTAAGCCAGTTGATCTTTCCAAAACCAAGTTTATCAAAAACACGTTTCTGCATAATGGACAGACAGTTTTCACCCATAACTTTGGTCACGATCCTGGAAAGTGTATAGCTGCATCCGGAATCATAATGAAAAACTTTTCCGATATCTTCTTTCAGTTTAGGCTGGCCAAGCCAGTTTTTCTCCCAGTCTTTCTCAAGTCTGGAAAACCATACGTTATTACAACATTCCGGGGAACCAGCCTGCATGGTAAGAAGATCATATACGGTAATATTTTCCAACGCTTCATCATATTCATCCGGAAGATCTTCTCTCACATAATCCAGAAATTTATCCTCCAGACGAAGTTTTCCCTCATCCACTGCAAATCCAACACAGATACTTGTTCCGATCTTTGATAAAGAATGCATCATCTGCGGCTCTTCCATTGAGAAAGGTGCCCATGCTCCTTCAACAATCTTTTCTCCTTTATACCGTACAGAAATACTGTGTAATTCTACGGTGTTCTCAAGTTCCTCAAGCATTTCCGCCAGCTTGAACGGATTTAATTCATTCATTTTTTTCCTCCTCTGCAGGCTGCCATATGGATGTCTCAATACGGATTCCGCCTTTTCTGGTGAGATATACACCGATCAGGATCAGCGCGACCATAACTACAACAGCAGATACTGCATATACAAGTTTAATACTGAAAATTCCTTTTATAAAAATAATCGTGTAAATGATGATACTGATGGTACAGAATACGTAAAGTCCTGCACTGGAAAGGTGAAATTTGTTCTTCTTCCAGGTATCCGGATATTTCTTCGGAAGACGTGAAATCGCATACACTACCGTAACATTCATAAAGAATGTGATTACCTGGAAAATATTTGTGATCGTCACGATACTCATATCAAAGATGATCGGAAGTAACACTACGATCAATGTGTAGGTATAGATCAGATACGGTGCCCCGAAACGATTTTCCTTCAGGATACCTTTCGGCAGCCATCCATCCTTGGCAGCCTGGGCAATCGGATATCGTACATCATTGAATACACCATTTAAAGTAGTGATGATCGCCATGATCGGTCCACCGATCATAAAAAGTTTATACACAATACCAGGAAGAATCTCCTGTGCTGCCGGAAGGATCGTCTCCACACCTGCAACCTCGTCGTGCGGGAGCACACCACCTGTAACCATCGCAAGGCCCACATAAATAAAAAGCAGACATGGAACACAGGACATTGCCGCAAACGGAACATCTTTCGTTGCTCTTTTTGCATCCTTACCATACCACAAAATGTTGTAGTAACCATTTGCGGAATTGATAAGAAGCAGTGCTGCCAGCATAAATCCTTTAAATCCCCCGGTAAACATCTTATCTCCTGAAAAATCAAAAATCGGCTGTCTGATCTGTGTAAGTCCGAAAACAACATACAGAACCATTGTGATCAGAAGAACCGTTGATAATATCTTGCTTACCTTCGCAAAAATATCCATTCCCAGCAGATTCAGAACAAACAGGATAACAACACCTGCAATGGCCAGTGCCTTTACTGTGATACCTGGAAGCAAATTATTCAGATACAATCCCAGTGCCAGCGCAAAAGAACTGTTGAGGATCGGCGTTACCAGTTTCGTATAAGCTACCAGACCTCCGGTGCTGACTCCGGAAAGGTTCGTTACGATGGAATACGGGCCTCCTGCCACACGCATGGTCCCACCAAGGATAATATACGGAAAAACCATAAAGAATCCCATGACAATCGCTGTCAGATAAGCAAGCCATACAGAATAACCGGTATAAGCCATTGCCGGTCCGATCAGAGTTACCATTCCGGAACCGATTACCATTCCTACTGCGATCGCAAAAAGATCACCACGCTCAAGTATGCCCGGTTTCGGTTCCGGCTTGTTCACAATTATGTTCTTGTCGTTCATTTCATTGCGCCTTTCTTTACTTTTTACTTTTTATTTTTTATTTTTTATATTGTATACATAAAGAATAGTGAAAAACGCCGTAACTGTCAATAACAATTAACAATTTCGGCGTTTTGTAAAAATTATCTGTTCCGTTTTTGTGCATTTTTTATAAGAAAGCAATTATTTCACTAGTCCAACTGATATTCGCACCCCGGAGGATTTCTCTGATTCGGTTAAACTCGTATTTTTTATAAAAACTGCAACTGTATCATATGTACCTGACACTCTAATTATACCGCTGCATAAAGTTCTCACAACTGTTTTTTATATGTTTCTGCATACGCAGATAACATTCCATAGCATCACCTTTTCGAATACTTTCTACAATTTCCTCATGCTCTTTCAGAGATTTTCTTACGTACTCTTCTTCATTTACCAGTACGCCTCTGGACAGTCCGTTCCACAGTTCTGACAGCATATTTTTAAGTTTATCATTTCCTGCTGCTGTCCATAATTCCATGTGCAAAGTCTGATTGAGACTTGAATAACTTTCAAAATCACCTTTTTCTATCTCTTCTCTGGAAACCTTGAGGATCTGATCAATCCTCTGAAGATCGATCTTATTTTCACAACACAAAACACAGGCTTCACTTTCCAATGCCGCCCGCACCTGAAAATGTTCGCGGATCGTTTTTTCATTCACTCCAAGAACTACTGCACGTTTATTTCGCTCCAGTTCCAGAAGTCCATCTCTTGCCAGAATCTGAAAGGCTTCTCTTGTAGGTGTAATGGACACTCCAAGTTCCTGCGCAGTACTTTCCAGTGTCAGAATTTCCCCCGCTGGAATTTTTTTTGAAAGAATTGCCTCTCTGAGATTCGCCGCAATCTTTTCTTTTATGGGTAAAGTCTTTATTGGTTTAAGTCCCAGCATGTATATACTCCTGTTCTTATAGATCTTTTTATTTAAATAAATATTAACAGTATTCTATTCTAGCGTATTTTCGCTGTATTGTAAATTCCCATTGAAACAGATACATGCATTTTCGCAGGAGACTTATCTGATCTGAAGCAGACAGATAAACACAGCCACATTCAGCCAAAACAGCCAGATATAAGATATCAAAAATAATATCTCAATCTGACTGTCTTTCACATTTTATAAATACTGGCTGAACTCCACTTTCTCCTTATTCGGTCCATCAATCGTAAAGAACTTCACGCCATTGTCCCAGAACGGCAGGAAATGGACCTCATCATTGGTGGTATTCAGTCCGGCTGCTGTCACCATCTCGTGGACTTTCTCCACATCCTTCACATCAATAGCAACGTGGTCGATGGCACCGGATTCCATTTTTGCGGCTTTGTTCTCATAAGTCTCGATCACGAGATTTCCCAGTTTCAGGAAAGCAACCTTCTCATTGGCAGCCTCGTTCACCGTCTGGAAAGCAATCTTAAATCCCAGTGCCTCATAAAATTTAATGGTTGTCTCAATGTCATTGGTTGGCACACCTACGTGCTGGATTCCGTTCATCTGATCCTTTAAATTCATTTCAAAACCCATCCTTTCATAAATCTGACATACTCATAAACACAATCGCTCCGCAATTTAGATACGACTCTGCTACAGGTTTATGAGTACGATCACTCTGCAATTCTGCGTTCTACCTGCGCAAGCTCCGGCATAGCCGGGATCGCGCCTTTTTTCTCCACACAGAGACTGGCCACTGCATTGCCGAAACGGGCAAATTCCTTCAGATCCTCCTGGGTCAGCTCGTCCAGCTGTTTCTCTGATGTGCTGACTTTATACAAAAAGCCTCCCCAGAAAGAATCACCGGCTCCGTTCGTGTCCGCGATCTGTTTCACTGCAAATCCCGATACCATACAGCCACCATCCTTGCTGTAAAGATATGCTCCTTCGCCGCCAAGTGTAATTGCCACAACTTTCACGCCCTGGCTGTACAGTGCTTCTGCTGCTTCCCGGACATCCTTATGGTCTGTCAGAAGCTCTGTCTCTTCATCCGAAATCTTCATAAGATCCACATAGGGAACCAGGCTTCTCATATGCTTCTTCGCAGTCTCTTCATCCGGCCACAGAGATGCACGGTAATTGGGATCGTAAGAAATCACGCTGCCCTTGTTTTTTGCTCTTTTTACTGCATAAAACGTGGTATCTCTTGCTGGCTGATCCGTCAGGGACAGTGATCCGACATGAAAAATATGGGTATTATCCAACACATCCACGTCCACTTCTTCCTTCTGGATCTTTGTATCTGCTCCCGGTTTTCTCGCAAAAGAGAAAGTTCTCTCTCCGGTCTCGCTGACTTCCACAAAAGCCAGAGTAGTGAAATAATTTTCATCCAGGAGCATCCCCTTAGTATCCACACTTTCTTTCTCAAGAACAGATTTCAGGAACTTTCCGTGCATGTCATTTCCCGCTTTTCCCATAAATGCAGTATGCGCGCCAAGTCTGGCGGCTGCAACTGCAACATTGGCAGGCGCCCCTCCCGGATTTCTGGCATACAGCATCTGTCCGTCCTCATTAAGATCCTGAGATGTAAAATCGATCAGGATTTCTCCAAAGGTTGTGATATCGTAGATGGATCTTTTCACAGCGTCACCGGTATCCATAAGAAGATTCTGTTCAAGAAGCTGAAACAGAATCTTTTCGCATTCTTTTTCATTATCTGTGTGCACATGAAGTTCTCCCTCATCGAATTCGGGCATGCTTAAGACTCCAAGCATGGATTTCGCATTTACAACATAACGGCCATAACATAATTCTACATCACAGGGGATGGATTCTGCAATACTTACCAGCTTTCTTGCATTCTGCATTGTGCCTAAAATTACTTTTACTATCATTTTTTGTCCACTCCTATGCAAACAGGCTGATCACAACAGCACAGACCAGACCTGTTACTCCTACGATGGTTTCCATCATTGTCCAGGATTTCAGGGTTGTTTTTTCATCAATCTCAAGAAGGGAACCTACCAGCCAGAATCCGGAATCATTTACATGGCTGAATGCTGTTGCACCGCCGTTGATGGCACAGACCATCGCTGCCAGATAAACCGGTGACAGGTCTGCAACTCCGGGCATAGCAGCCATAATTCCTGCTGCCATTGTCATAGCCACAACTGCCGCACCAACAGATGCACGGATCAGAGCTGCAATAAGGAATGCAACCAGTACAAGCGGAAGTCCGCTTTTT
>ERZ869979.200-NODE-200-length-18025-cov-4.712168_pt1 | contig 18025 bp, 18 predicted proteins | sample MGYA00521269_ERZ869979 | MGnify/ENA primary metagenome ERZ869979 (study PRJEB32232, sample SAMN07284974) | human gut metagenome | biome: human-associated habitat; material: feces | host: Homo sapiens | place: Tanzania | collected 2014-04-05 ... | reverse complement strand
GGCAAGAAGTATATTGGGATTAAAATCAACAAATTTTACATTTGAAATAGATGGAGAAAATATAAAATTCAGTGTAAAAGGATATGGTCATGGAGTTGGAATGAGTCAAACGGGAGCCGATAGTATGGCAAAAAATGGAAGTGGAGCAGAAGAGATTATAAAGCATTTTTATACTGGAGTGGAGATTACTGAAGTTAATAAATTATAATGTATATTTTTATAAAATCCGGAAATAATTGTAATATAAACAAAAATTTAAGGAGGATTTTATGAAAAGAGATATTAGAAAAAATAACAAAGAAGAAATGAGTATGAAAATAATAAAATATTCGGCAATAACAGTTGCTATACTTACAGTAATAGTATTTGGGGTTTTAATTTACAGTAAAAAATTAAATGACACTGTAAAAGAAGGAACATTGTTAGGAGAACAAATATCAACTCAAAATGAAAACACAGAAAGTGCAAGTACAGAAATTGGAAAAAGCATAAATGAAAGTGAAAAAGAATTAAAAGCACAAAATAATATGGTTAATAATACTGTAAATAATATGACCACAAACAGTATGAATTCAAATAGTACAAATAGTAAGAATACAGAAACAACAAATAATGTTTTAACAACAAATAAGATAAACACAAATACAACAACTGAAACAAATAGCAAGGCAGAAGGAAAAGTAGAAGAAAAAAATGTAGAATTGAATTTTGCAAAGCCAGTAGATGGAGAAATAGTAAGAGATTTTGCGGTTGACAGTTTGGTATATTCAGATACTTTGCAAGAATGGACAACACATACTGGAATTGATATAAAAGCAGATAAAACAACAGTTGTAAAATCAGCAGAAGCCGGAATTGTTAAAACTATAAAAAATGATCCTAGATATGGATTAACAGTTATTGTTGAACATGAAAATGGATTTCAAACAGTTTATTCAAATCTATTAACATCAGAATTTGTTGTAGAAGGCGAAAAAGTAGAAAAAGGTCAATCTTTGGGAACAGTAGGAAATACTGCAGCATTTGAAATTGCAGATGAACCGCATCTTCATTTTGAAATTTTAAAAGACTCTGTTCAAGTTGATCCTAATATATATTTAAAATAAGAACTTGGAATATGTGCTCCAAGTTCTTTTATAAATTCTTCAAAAGCACTTGACAGTTTACAATAATAAAGATAAAATAAAAGAGGTAAGAAAAAAATAATATTTTAAAGAAATTGGAGGGATTCTTAATGAAAAAGAGTTATGATAAAAGGAAAATTCACAATGCTAAACCATCTCAGAAACATGCAAAAAGTCCAACTATGAAGGACAAATTCGAGCATTTCATGTTTAAGGATGAATATTTTCAAAACAAAGATACTGGCAGCAGTACTAACGAAAATGTACATTCAGAGAAGATAGATAATTTAAAATCTGCATCTTTTGTTTTACAAAAGAAAAAATCACATAACGCATTAAAAGTTACTATGTTCTTACTAGTAGCAGCTGCTGTAGCTTGTACTGCTTTTTTTGTACCGTACATTTCAACAGCATTTAAATCTTATGAAAACGGATTTGATACAACACGAATAGATATTGATTCTGTTCCACACATTTATGATAGGAATGGAAACTTATTACTTATTATGTATGGGTATTATGACTCAGGCGAAGAAAATTTTGTTCCAACCTATTCTAGCGTATATACAGAAATAAATTCATTGCCAAAGTATGTTGGAGATGCATTTACAGCAATTGAAGACGAAACTTTTTATGATAATAGCGGTATATCTGTAAACAGACTTTTATATGCTACTTTCAATTATCTTATTAAAGGTGATTCTTCTTTTGGTGGAAGTACAATAACTCAACAACTTATAAAGGTAGCAACAGGAGATGATTCTCACTCCCCTACTCGTAAAGCAAGAGAAATTGGTAGTGCCTTATATTTAACTGACCATTGGTCAAAAGCTAAAATACTTGGTAGCTACATTAATCTTGTATATTATGGAAATGGTGCATATGGAATTTATGAAGCTTCAATGACATATTTTAATACAGAGCCTAAGAATTTAAATATAGCTCAAGCTGCTATTTTAGCCTCTATTCCTAATTCACCGGACAACTTAAATCCATATGGTAGTGATTCTGCTAAAACAAGACTAATAAATAGACAAAAACTTGTACTCAAAAAAATGCTAGAATTAGGACTAATTAATGAAAATGAGTATACTGATGCTATTAATTTTAATGTTGAATTTAGCAATGGTAGTGCTAGTTTAAACAAAAATAGTCCTGTTATTAGTCCATATTTAAATGTTGCTTTCTCTCAAGCAATTGATGTTGTAAAAGAAGACTGTAATTGCAACAATACAGAAGCAATAGACAAGCTTTTAAATGGCAAAACAAGTATATATCTAAATCTAGATGTTAACTTACAAAATCAAGCATATGTTATTGCAAAATCTACATATTCAGATTATCCAGAAATAGAAGTCGGTGGCGTTCTTACAAACAAATCTGGTGAAGTGTTAGCAATGATAAGCTCTAGAAGAGATTCTCAACTAAATCATGCATATAACATTCAAAGACAAACCGGTTCTTCTATAAAGCCATTAAGTGTATATGGACCAGCATATGATATGGGAATACTAAAACCAACAAGTTATGTATATGACGTCCCTGTTTCTGTTAAAACATCTACTAGTACTTGGAATGTAACTAATGCTAGTAATACTTTCAAAGGAAAAATAACAGCAAATGATGCTATTGCATACTCTTTAAATACTGTAGCAGTAACAACTTTGGAAGATGTTGGAATTGCCAATTCATATGAATATCTAAAAAAATTTGGTATAACTTCAATAGATAGTAAAAATGATATGTATTATCCTGCTTTAGCCTTAGGTGGATTAACAAATGGTATTTCCCCTTATGAAATGACTCAAGCATATAATGCAATAAGCAATGATGGTGTTTTTAGAAACATATCTACTATTAATCATATAGTTATAGATTCTAAGACAATTACTAAGTCTAAGAATGAGCATCAAGTAATTTCAGCAGATGCTGCTAATATGTTAAAAACCTCACTTAATGCAGTAGCAAGATATGGTACTGGTAAAACAGCTAATCTTGGTTCAGTTACAACTTACTTAAAAACTGGAACAACCAATGATGTAAAAGATGTATGGACATGCGGATTTACAGATGATGCAACCTTATGTCTATGGGCTGGATATGATACACCTCAGTCTTTGCCAATTTATAACGTAAATAGTATATGGAATCAATTAATGAGATATTACTATGGAATATAACTAAACTCTTAAACTCTTATGTTTAAGAGTTTTTTACGCAAAAAAAGATGAAACATTGTAATTATGTTTCATCCTTTATTTACTTATTTTATCTTTTCAAATGATTGTATTCTATATTCTCCTTCATTTGATATGAAAGTATATTTTACTTTCTCTAGACTATTTTCATTTAATACACCAGTATCAACTTTATCTTTAATATAATCTAATTGTTTTTCCTCAGTATAATCTAAATTGTTCTCATCAATTGTTAGTGCAGATCTTGATTTTGCTTTATCATAAAACATCTCTGTTTTAGTTATACTTTGTGTTTCATTCATTTCAATTGTTTTGGTTACATATACTCTATAAGCATCAAGTTCTACTCTATCTGAATATTCAGTTATTTTATATGGTACTTCTAAAGTATATCCTATACTTCCTGTTTGAAATCCTCTAGACACTACTACATATACATTTGTCGCAGTATCATAATTTAAAATTCCATCTACTTCTTTTGATGAAACTGTTGGATCTTGAAAAACACCAGATAATACTGCATTCATATTAGTTGGTAAAATATAACTATTATTATATTCTTCTGAATATTCTAAGTATGACTGATATTCACTTTTTCTATAAATTCTATCAAGTCCAATTAATAGCTTTGCTTTACTAGTCAATCCCCCATTATCTAGTTCATTAATTATATCATTTGAATAAATATCTGAATATTTTATTAGTTCTTTTAATTGTATACCTATTCTACTATTGACGTTAATGTTTTTGCCTCTTTCTTCTCTTTCAATTACATCAGTAGAATCTTTATCTATTGTTTCTTCTTGTTTAACATCATCTGCTGGTTTCTCTTTAGATTTTGAATTAATAAATATATATCCAAAACATATAATTGCTGCAATTATTAAAACCACGCAAACAATACTAACCACTTTATTTTTCATTTTCTCCCCTCCTATTTTTTTATAATCCACTCATTGTTGCATCTACAAATACTTGTCCAAATAGTTCAAAATCCACATAATCTTTTAATTCAAAAGAAAATATTTTTTTAAGATCTGAACGTATCACATAAAATATAGCATTAAAAGTTGCTCTAGTTATTCTGATTCTATTTTTAGATTCAACTTTTGTTTTGCATTCCTCGCACAAAAATGTATTATTAATATAATCATAATATACAAAATCCTCGTTATATTCTAATAAAGACCTTGAGCATTCGCAACATTTATCTTGGCTTGGTGCAAAACCTAATATTGCAAACAGCTTTATTTTAAAAGCATTTGTAACAAGTTTTCTATCTTTGTCTAGCTTGTCCAGAGCGTAAATAGTATTTAAAAACAACTTTAATATTTTTTCACAATCCTGATTTTCATCTGTTACTGAATTTAATATCTTAGTCATTTCAAACACTATTTGTAATTTATCAAAATCAACTCTAACATTATAAAAAGTATTAATTACAGAAGCTGAATTCAAATAAAAATATCCTGTATTTTGATATAGTACAAATTCACTGTATACTAAAAATTGTGAACTTGCAAGATAAGGACTATTAGTTTTCTTTGCTCCTTTTGCAATAGCCGAGACTTTTCCCAAAGAGTCTGTAAGAATTGTTATTATTTTATCATTATCTTTATACGCTACTTCTCTTATTACTATCCCCTTTACTTTGATAAGTCTCATCTATTATTATCCCTTCTTTATTATTTAAAGCTTGTATTTTTCTATACTCCATATAAGTCTCAATGTTTCCTGTTTTTATAAAATGATTCCATGCTAAATCTTTATACATAAATACCACCTCATGATAATATTATATGTAAAATATCATATTAAATACATAAGTTAAATTTTTGATTTTATATTTCCTAGATAGTTGTCGTTATCTTGCCAATCAGGTCTTACTTTTACCCATATTTTCAAATTAACTTTATCTTCTAACATGTTTTCAATATCTATTCTTGCTTGTGAACCAATCTTTTTTAGCATTGCTCCATCTTTTCCAATTATAATACCTTTATGTGACATCTTCTCACATATTATATTAACATCTATATCATAAACAGCTTGTTTTTGTCTATTTTTTCTTTTCTTAAATCTTTCAACTTCTACTTTTATTCCATGTGGAACTTCTTCATCTAAGTTGTTTAAAGCTTTTTCTCTAATTATTTCTTCTATTATTTCTCTTTCAGTTATATCTGTTATTTCGTCTTCTGCATAAATTAAATCACCCTCTGGTAAATATTTTATTATACATTCTTTTAATATATCTAGTCCATCTTGTTTATATACAGATATAGGAACTATTTCCTTAAATTCTCCACCAACTGATTTAAAATATTCATTATATACTGTTATTATTTTAAGTATTTTCCCTTTTTCTATTTTATCAATTTTATTAATACACAATATAACATTATTTTTGTTACTTGCAATATTTTGCATTATTGTTTCGTTTGCTTTATCTATTGTTGGTTTTGTTGCATCTACCATATAAATTATTACATCTACTGAATCAATTGCGCTTTCAACATTTTTCATCATATACTCGCCCATTTTATCTTTAGGTACATGAACTCCTGGTGTGTCTATAAGTATCATTTGAGCTTTTTCATCTGTAATAATTCCTTTTATATTAAATCTTGTAGTTTGAGGCTTAGGTGTTGTTATTGCTACCTTAAAACCAACTAACTTATTTACTAATGTAGATTTTCCTGCATTAGGTTTTCCAACAACTGTTATATATCCAGATTTAAACATAATTTTATCCTCCACACATGTATTATACCAAAAAAAGCACAAAAAAACAATGTTAATTTAAACTTAGGTATAACTTATATTTTTACAGTATTTTATCTTTATATTTATACGTTTTATGTTTACATAACAATTGACTTTTTTTGTCATATATGGTATAATATAGAAGCAATTAAAAAATTGTAAAATCCAGTTAACTATGCTGGATGGATTACCAAGGGGGGTAGAAATATGAAAACATTGTTAAAAAACATTAAGTTGTTTTTAACAAAAGAGGAGGTGCAAGCACTAATAGTAAGTTACGATTACGTAACAAACTGTTTAATTGCACAAGTAAATGACAAAAGAGCATTACTTGCTCGTGAGGATATATCAGTATATCCGTTAAAAAATGAAGAAGAGTTAATACATAGTAAAATCGGGTCAACATTGACCTGTGACATAATTGGAAAAACAAAAGACGGTGTAATTTTATCTCACAAAAAAGTAATGCAGAAAAAGATCGAAGAACATAACAAAGGAGATATAGTAGAAGCAACAGTTGTGTCTGCTTCAAGTAATGCACTTTATCTTGAATTCGATGAGGGGCTTGTAGGAAAAATGTATGTTAATCAAATAACTGCATCAAAACTCAAAAGACCTCTTGATATTTATAATATCGGAGACAAGGTAAAATGCAAAATTTTAAAAAAGCAAGACGATGGTAAGTTCTTACTTTCAAGAATATCTCTATACAAAGAATTCAATTACAATGTTTCAGTCGGAAATATTGTAAGATGCAGAATCACTCAAAAAGTTAAAGAGGATCCAGGCTACTTTGTAGAGGTTGTAGAAAATCCTCTATATAGTGGAATCTTTGATATCAACCAATATAACAAAAATAATATTTATAATATTGGTGATGAGATATCTCTAAGAGTGGTAGAAGTAAAAGGCAACAAGCAGCTAAAGTTTAGAACAAATCACGCTGCAAGCTATGTTTCATCAAAATAAGCATTGTGTTACAATGCTTATTTTTTTTAACATTTTTTTATTATATTCATATACTATAATAACTTAATTTGAGGTGATTATATGGATAGTTTATGCTATGACTTAGCTGTAAGACAAATAAAATGTCAAAATGGAATTGCTGTTACTACGGACAATATTTATACTAATGTTGAGATAAACTCACAAATTCTGCTTTCATACGGTTACGTGCTTACTGTTACATCTAAAAGTTCTAGTGGCATAACTATTTCTTTATATAATTTTGAGCTCCTTAATACTGTAAAATTTAATATTCCATATGATACATATAAAACTTTTGATTTGCCACTATACAATGGTTCATTTGTAATATTAGTTGGTACCGTAAAAAATACTTGCCAATGTCCTAGACTAGTGAGGTGATCTTATGAATGTAAACTTAAATATAGTTGATACATGTTGCTCTAAATGTTTTAAAAATTCAACAGAAAAAAATATAAATGTAACATCACGTGATACTTCTATAGAGCTTCAAAATGAATATTTTTTAAACGTGTTAGACGCATATGCAAACAAGACAACTATTCTTATTCAAAATGGTAATTGTGTAATAATAAGAAACATATTAAATGGTGTTCAAACAGATATATTAATACCTTCTAATTGTACTCATATACTTTCTATTACAGCCTCATAACAATAAAGAACTAGTCAAAATGACTAGTTCTTAAATGCATTGATTTGTTTTTTAGCTTCTTTTTCTTTTAAGCTTTCTCTCTTATCATATAACTTTTTACCTTTACATACACAAAGCTCTACTTTAAACCATCTTCCCTTACAATATAGTCTTGATGGCACTAATGTATATCCGCCTTGTTTTATATAATTTAAAAGCTTTAATACTTCTTTTTTATGTACTAATAATTTTCTATCTCTTAAAGGATCTGTATTATATCTATTACCATGATCATAAGGACTAACATGCATATTCTTTAGCATAATTTCACCATTTCGTATCAATGCAAAACTATCCTTTAAGTTACACATACCATCTCTTATCGATTTAACTTCTGTTCCCTTTAGCTCTATTCCACATTCTATTTTATCTATTATTTCATATTTAAAATTTATTTCTCTGTTTTTTATTTGTATATTACTTTTATCTGTATATTGTTTCTTCATTTAAACTCCTACTAACTTTTTAATATTTCTTGAGATATGTCATTATATAATTTAGTTATATTTATATTTTTATTAGATAAATTGTTTAACTCATTTTTTAATAAATTAATTAAGTTTTCAAGTTCAATTGTAGAATTTATATTATTAGTTTTAATATATGTTGTAAGATTGCTTGGTAAATCAAGATATATATACTTAGTATAATTAAATATTTCGTCATCTATTTCAACTCCTGAATCAATTTCGGAAATAATTGTAGAAACTTTATCATTACTATCTTTTAATAACATATTTATATTACTAGTATAGAATTTATATTCTCTTGATATTACTTCTTTATATTTTGAATATAATGTATCTACCTTACTAGAATTTTCTTGAACTTTTGCTTGTTTTTCTTGCTTAATTTGTTCTTCTGTCTTTTCTTTGCTATCTTCAGAATTTTCTTCTTTATCTTTATTTTCTTCTGATTTTTGAGCTTCTAACGCTTTTTTATTATCATCAATTTGTGAATTAATATCTTCTAATGTAAGTTTTAAAAAATCTAATGTAGCATTTGAAGTTACATTATAATTAACTGTTGTTTTAACTTCAGCATTATTTTTTTGACTATCTTCTGTCTTATTTTCTTCATTTTCTTCATTTTCTTCATTTTCTTCAGTCTTTTCTTCTTTTGTAACTGTTGTTGATTTTTCTATATAGTCATTCATCTGTTTTACTTTATCTTCATATACTTTAGCTACGTTTTCAAGTAACAATTCATAATCTATATCTTCTAGTTTAGTTTGATATAAATCTGAAATTTTTGTATCTAAATCTATAACATTTGATTCGTTAGATAAAGATGTTCTTATAAGTTCACTTAAATCAGAATCTAAAATTAATGTATCTTTTGAAGTTTCACTTATATTATTTAATTCTTCTGATAACTTAAAATATGTCTCTTTATATTCACTAACATCTACACCTAAAAACTCTAGTTTACTAATTTTATCTGATATTTGTGTCATTTGGTTAGAGACTTTTTTTACTCTATTTTTTATATCATTTATATCTGCTTTTTTATTTTCACTTATATAATCTTTAAATATATTATTTATTTGAGTATCCATAAACTCATTAACACTATTTACTTGTGAAAGGTATTGAATACATTTTACAAGTGTTAGTTTTAATTGTGCAAGTGTCATATTTTCATTTATTTCATATTCTTTTGTAGAAACAACAATTGCACCTAAATATGAATCAGGTATTCTTATTTTTTTATTTGTAATTATATTTCTTATTGAATATTTATTTGCAACATCAGATGTTGAAATATCTTTCTTTACTCTAAGCTTATTTTCAACTATTGAGCTAAGTCCAAACATTGGAGTATCTACATTTAGTCTTATTGCTGGATAATATTCAAATTCCTTCTGCTCTTTTGCATGATCAATTTTTTTATCTGCTTCAATAATTCTTGTATTTATTTCATCTATATATTCATTTATTAATGCTAATATGCTCTCTTTTTCTTTTTTTATTTTTTCCTCTTCTTCTGTTTGGCTTTTTTCTTCCTCAGCATATACCATTACTGGTGCCAGACAATTTAAAGACATTGCTATAGCTAGTGCTATGAATAAAAACTTAATTTTTTTCATTTGTACACTCCTCTTTTCAGTGCTTTTATTATACCATGATTGTTATAATATGTAAAGCTATAAGACTTTCATACTACTAATTTAAGTAAGTTGAAAAATGGAAATTATCTATAGATATATTCTCATATATTTCATTTATTAAGCAATCTATTTTTGGACGAATTGTTGATCCATTTTTTAAATATCCTTCTTTTTTATTAAGCATCATTAACTCTGCAAAAATCTCTGCTCTATCTTCTTTTGCAGATACTTTTGAGTATTTTGTTAAGAAATATGCATCTTTGTTTTCTTTTTCTGTTAAATATTTATTGTATACATTACTGTCTGTTAATTTTGATATATCACTTTGATATTCAAAACTTTGAGGGTTATATAAGTTCCATGAATAGTATAAATATTTTACTTTATCACTCATATAATACTCTAATACATGAAAAAATTCATGGTGAAATGCTCTTTCAAAATTAACATCATTACTTAAATATATTCTATATTGATTTAATGTATTTTTAGAAGCTAACGCTATATTATTATCATTAAAATTTGAGACTAATAATATGTACATACTATATTTTTCATTTTTAAAAATATCAAAAACATCTTTTGGATATTTTTTTAAAGCGTTATATATAATTTTAACATTATTATTTACAATATTTTTATCATATTGTCCATTAGCATTTACTGAATTTAAGAAACTCTTTTCCTCTTCTCCATATCCAATAATGATGCCATATTCATTTTTTATTTTATTTATATAATATTTATTTTCTTGGTCAACATTACTTTTTATGTCTTTTTGATATAATATCTCCTCAAATCCGGATGAAATATCTAATTCTTTTACTGTTAATGCAGTAAGTCCAAATATAACACAAAAAATAAAAAAATACGTAAATACAGAGAGTTTCCCTTTTCTTATAGCTACTTTTTGCATTCTTATACCTCAATCCCCTTAATTAAAATATTCTACATTTAAAGCTTTCATTATATACACATGAACATCTTGACCATCAGCTATCATCTTTTTATATCCATCCATAAAAAGATATGCTGCGACATTTTCTTTTGAATTAGTTTCAGATTCTAATATAATTTTTACTTGTTCAATTGTATCAAAATTATCAATAGTTTCTGCTTTTTCTAAATAATTTACAATCTCTTTAGAATATATTTCTATTTCTTCTTTAGAAACATTTTTTACACTCTTTTTAAAACAAATTGTTATATCATCAAGTTCTGTATTAGTTACAAATACTTGCATATCATTTGTACTATTTATAGCTTGAACATCTTGGTTAAGTTTATCTGAAACATTTTTAAAAATTTGCTCTTTATAGTCATCTTGAACATTATTTTTGTCTTTTACATATACACTAAATTTTCCTACTACATTATTAGATAAAGTATCTTCGGTATAAAAAGTATATTTAGGATTAAATGAAAATGTATAATTACATGATGTAATTTTAAATCTACTTCTAGAATTATATTGCTCTGAAAAATAGTTTTTTAAGCTTTCTTTTGAAGCCAAATATGTAAAATAATTACCATTTATTACCCCACTTAATATAATTCCTGATAAAAAAGCAACAAAACCTATTCCTAAACATTTAATTCTCTCATTTTTTATTTTTTTACTAGCTCTTTTGTTCTTAAAATATAATCTATATAGTCTTTTTACCACCCAACCAAAGGCTTCTCCAATTAATACTAAAATTATGACTTGAATTGTTTTTACTATATTTTCTTTTAATAATTGCGGATTTTTCATATGTAGTAAAAAAATGGTTAAAATTCCAGAAAAAAATGTTGTCATTATTTTCTTACCAAAAATAATCTGTCCTAACGCTCCTATTACAAAAGCAATTGGAAACATTGTAATATATAAATTATCTGATAAACATAAAAACATAGCTACTATTATTGCTAAACTATATAAAATAGCTTCTATATATACTTTTATTAAATTCATTTTTTTCTTCAAGGCAATCACCTCATATTTAAAATTATATATTAAATAAAAAAATATAGCAATTACAATTTTATAAAATGAATACTTTTTTTAATAATAAAATATAATATTACGAGGTATATATATGAATAAATTATTTAAATTTGTATTTGTTAATATTTTTGTCTTTTTCCTTATATCTTTTTCTAAAATCTATGCTGTAGATATTCAATCCCCTGCAGCAGTTGTAATATGCGAAGAAAGCGGTAGAATACTGTACGATAAAAATTGTAATGAGCAAAGAAAAATGGCTTCTCTAACAAAGCTTATGACCTCTATATTACTTGTTGAAAATTGTGATTTGGATGAAAAAATAACTGTTGAAAAACAAGCATGTTATATTGGTGGCTCTGAAGCTGGTATCAATCCAAATGATGAAGTAACTGCTAGAGATCTACTATATGGTATGTTACTACCTTCTGGAAATGATTGTGCACTAGCTGTTGCGTACCATGTTGGTGGAAACATTGAAAATTTTGCAATGTTAATGAATGAAAAAGCAAAAGAACTAGGTCTTACAAAAACTAGTTTTGCAAATCCTCATGGCTTAGATAACGATTCACATTATACAACAGCCTATGAAATGGCATTAATTACTCGATATGCTAGAAAATATGATATTATAAAGAAAGTTGCATCTACTACTGAAGCAAATGTTACTTTTGGAAATAAAAGCGTAAATTTACGTAATACAAATAGATTACTTAGAACATATCCTAAAGCAACTGGTATGAAAACAGGATTTACTAATGGTGCTAATAGGTGTCTTGCTGCTTCAGCTAGCTATAATAATCTTAATTTAATAGCTGTGGTTCTTGGAAGTGATACATCAGACATTAGATTTAATGATGCCAAAGCAATATTAGAAGATACATTTTCAAAATATCACAGCTATGACATTTCAAACTTTTTAAACATATATGTAAATATTCCCGTTATAAAAGGAAAAAAAGAAAATTATCTAAGATCTTATTCAGATACTAAAGTTGAAGCATTAACAGAAGATGAATACTCTAAAATATATGTAAGCCAAAACTTTATCTCTAAAATTGAAGCTCCACTTTGTAAAGGAACTTATCTTGGTACTTATACCGTATCTGTAAATAATGAAATTTTGTATTCAAAGGATATTTATTTAGAAGAAGATATAGAAAAAAAGACACCAATGGATTATTTTTACTCTATTTTTTATACTATGTTTGATAGATTAGAAAAAATATAAGGACTTGAAAAATGCTTTCAAGTCCTTTTTATTTTTTACTCATTAATATACATATTGTTGTTTTTTAAAGCTGTTAAAACTTTTTCTCTTTCACTATCTATTTGATCTTTAGTTAATGTGTCTGTATAAGAACCAATAGTAAATCTAATTGTAACAGTCTTTTTACCAAATAATTTTTCTTTGTTTTCGTAAATATCTACTAAAGAGTATTCCATTAAATATTCCATGTTTGCCTCTTTAATTGCATTTTCAATTTCAGCATATTTTGTATCCTTATCTACAATTAATGATAAATCAAAAGTAACTGTTTGATATTTAGATATTTCTTTATAGTTAATTTCCTTTTTAGCTATTTCTCCTAATAAGTCTATTCTTAATTCCGCAACTACTATTGAAGCTTTTGAGTTTATTGCATCTCTTACTTTTGGATGTACAACAGAAATATATCCTAGTGATTGATTATTAACAAATATTTCAAAACTATTTATAGGATGCATCCAGTTGTTTTGAACTAACTCTATATTTTGATATCTAACATCTAAATTTTTGTTTATTTTTACAATACTATCTATCATTTTCTTTACTTCAAAAGCTAATTCTTTTTCTGATTTTTTTGTTGTCGCAACAGCAAGACCTAATACCTTGTGCTCGTCTGCATTTTTTCCATCAAAATTGTAATCAAAAGTTCTTCCTATTTCAAACACTTTACATTCTGGCATATATTTTAGGTTTTTATTTATAGCATATAACATTGTTGGAGCCATTTCTCTTCTTAAAGTATTGTCTAATCTAACTATTCCATTAACTATTTTTAAATTATCTCTTACTTTAATTCCTAATTCTTGGTTCATTTCAGTATTGTACCATACATAACTATGTATTTCTGACATTCCAAATTTTGTTGCAAGTAAATCTTTAGTAGCATATTCTAGTTCTCTTACTGGATCTTTTGCTACTGGTGTTATTGCCCATAAATTTGTTTTTGGCTCTATATTATCATAACCATGAATTCTTGCAATTTCTTCTATTATATCTGCTTTTTGACTAACATCTTTTGTTGCTCTAAATGTTGGAACATCAACAGTAATGTTTTCTCCATCAGTCTTAACACCAAATTCTAGATTTTTCAAAGTAGTAGTTACTTCTTCCATAGGTAATACTTTTCCTATGCTTCTATCAATATATTCTTTATTTAAATTTATTGTAATATGTGGATATTTTTCTATATAAGCATCTGAAAATGCTGATGTAACTTTAATATCTTTATCTTCTTCTTTTAATACTTTTATAAATCTAGCTATAGCTATTTGTGTAAGTTCAGGGTCTAAAGTCTTTTCGTAACGAGCTGCAGCATCAGTTCTTAAATCTAATTTACTTGCTGTTTTACGTATTGCAACCGCGTCAAAAGTAGCAGACTCTAAGAATAATGAAGTTGTATCATCTACTATTTCACTTGCTAATCCACCCATTACACCAGCTATTGCAACAGGTTCTTTATCATTGTGTATCATTAAAGTTCCTTTTTCTAGTTTTCTTACTTGACCATCTAGAGTTGTAAATTCAGAATCTTCTTTTATAGTTTTAACTTGTACACTTGAAACTTTTCTGTTATCAAAAGCATGCATTGGTTGTCCTAATTCAAGCATAATATAGTTTGTCATATCAGCAAGTAAATTAATACTTCTCATTCCACAATAATATAATCTAACTTTCATTTTCCATGATGCTTGTTTCTTAGTTACATTTTCTACTCTTAAGGCACTATATCTTAAACATAATTGCTTATCATCTTGACATTCTACACCAATACTTAATTTTTCTAAGTCTTTGTATAACTCAAGATTTTCAACATCTAATGGTTTTAATTTTCTTCCTGTTATTGCAGCAATTTCTCTTGCTATTCCATAATGTCCCCATAAATCTGGTCTATTAGTTAATGATTTATTATCTACTTCATAAACTATATCATCAACAGGGATTATATTTTTAATATCTTCTCCTAATTTTGCATCATCATCTAGTATTATTATACCTGAGTGGTCATCACTGATACCTAATTCTTTTTCAGATAAGCACATACCATTACTTAATTGTCCAGCAAGTGTTGCTTGACCAATCTTTTGTCCTCCAACTGTGCTTCCTACTTGAGCAAAAGCTACTTTTGCTCCTTCCTTTACATTTGGTGCACCACAGATAACTTGTAATTTTTCTTTACCTGTATCAACCATTAATTTATGTAATTTTTTAGAGTTTTCAACATTTTCAACACTTAAAATTTTAGCAACGATTACTCCATTTACATCTTGTCCATGTTTAGTTATACCCTCAACTTCAGCTGTTGACATTGTAAATTTATATATTAATTTTTCAACATCTATTCCTTCTAAATCCACAAAATCTTTTATCCAATTTATTGATATATACATTTTATTTATCCTCCTACTTAATATTCATTTGTTTTAATACTCTAACATCACAAGAGTTTAAAGCACGTAAATCATTTATGTTATATTTCATCATTGCTAGACGACTAAGTCCAAGTCCAAATGCAAATCCTGAATATTTTTCTGGATCAATTCCACCCATTCTTAAAACGTTAGGGTGAATCATTCCACATGGACATAATTCTATCCAACTTCCATTTTTACAAACTTTACATCCTGCTCCATCACAATAAGGACATTTTATATCTAATTCAAATCCTGGTTCAACAAATGGGAAAAATCCAGGTCTTAGTCTTACTTCTACTTCTTTTTTAAATATTTCTGAAAGTAAAGTCTTCATAAAATATATTAAATTAGAAATTGAAACATTTTTGTCTATCATCATACCTTCCATTTGGAAGAATGTATTTTCATGACTTGCATCTAATGCTTCATTTCTAAAACATCTACCTGGGAATATAGCTTTTAAAGGTGCACCATATTTTAACATAATTTTATTTTGTGCAGCAGATGTTTGAGTTTTTAATAACTCTCCATTTTCTAGCCAGAATGTATCTTGCATATCTCTTGCTGGATGATACTTTGGTACATTTACTGCTTCAAAGTTATTATATTCTGTTTCAACTTCATTTCCATCTTCAACTGTAAATCCCATGCTAGAAAAGATTTCTTCTAGTTCTCTTTGAACTATTGTTATTGGATGTAATGAACCAACTTCATCATCTATTGGTTGAGTTAAATCTATTTTTTCTGCATTTTTTATCTTATCTTCATATTCTTTTTCTTTTAGTTCTTCTTTTTTCTTTTCAATTAATTCTTCAATTTCTCCTCTTAATTTATTTGCTTTTTCTCCAACTTCTTTTCTTTTAGATGCTTCAACATTTTTTAGGTTTTTTAGTATTTCTATTACTTCACCTTTTTTTCCTAAATATTCTACACGAATATTTTCTGCATCTGACGTACTTTTAATTTCTGCTATTTTTTCTTTTACTTGACTCTTTAAAAGTGCTATTTTTTCTTCCATTACTTTTTCCTCCCTTAAAAACAAAAAAGCCATTTCATCCTATCATAGGACGAAATGACTTTAAATTCCGCGTTACCACCTAAATTCATTCATTTTCATGAATGCACTCAACACAGCTATCACGGGCATACCCGCTTACCCCTACTTATTTTTAATGTTCAAAGTAAGACCTCCAAAGTGAAATTTCAGTAATAGTATATTAGTATGCTTACAGCCGATGACATACATTCTCTAAAATATATTGTCTACTACCTACTTTGCTTTATCTACGGTTTTTGTATTCATAGTTTGAATTATAGCACAGTTTTTATATTTTGTCAAATAATCATTCAGTTATCTTTTTTATGAGTTCTACAAAACAATTTGATAGCTTTTCTAAATCAAATTCTATGCTTTTTTCATATCTATATTTATTATTTATTTCTATTTGTAAAGATGGAATAGAGCAATTATTACTTATATATGTGCTAACACAATTAATATTATCTGCACTAAATGGCTCATCTATTGTTACATTAGAATATCCTGCATCTTTAAAAACTTTAACAGCATATTCTAATATATCACTTCTGTTATTTAAATTTTTTCCATGAGCTGTACCAATACAAATATCTTCTTTTCTTCTATAATCCATACCATGTATATCTAATAGCATAATGATTTTTTGCTCTTTTATTACTTTAGTAAGTTCTTCTTTATACTTACTTTTTTCATCATAATTTGGATCGTCACCTAAAGGTGTAGTTTTATATATAATACTAATATCTATTTTTTCTTTTATACACTTTATTAAGGTGTCTGTATTTACCTCGCCTTTCTTTATTTTTTTATTTCTTAAATGATCTACACAATGAGGTGCAGACATCATAACTTTAATTTTTCCAAGTTCAATACAAAAGTTATTATATTTCACCTTATATCCCCTTTCTAAGTTTTAATTGAAATTCTTCAAATCCACTCTTTTCATAAAAAGCTCTTGCATTATAATTGTTATTTAATACACTTATTTCTAAACTTGTTAAATTTCTTTTTTTAGCCCATTTTTCTGATTCTTCCATAAGAATCTTTCCATAACCTTTTGTACGATACTGTGGTAATATAACTAGTTCATCTATAGATGCAAAATGATCTTCTTTAAAATTTGGATACTTTTTAAAAGGAGATTTTCTTTCTTCTATTAATGAATATCCTATGATTTTATCATCTTCTTCAATAACTATATAGTCTGATTCATTAGAATTTATTATAGATGTTATAAACTCTTTAGGAAATCCAATTGGATTGTATATGTCTTTTTTTAATTCACTCAACACTATAAATAGCTCTGTGTTTAAATTGTATATTTCATCTATATCTTCTAGAACTGCATTTCTTATCATAATAACCACCTCAAATTTTAACTCTCTTTATTCTAGTGACTAATTATATTATATATAAATTAATTTTTCAATATAATAATACAC